>Ga0129313_1000020_pt1 | contig 196117 bp, 199 predicted proteins | sample O1105metagenome_FD_94436 | JGI IMG/M metagenome (GOLD analysis project Ga0129313, IMG submission 94436) | Orangutan group fecal microbial communities from fecal samples from Wisconsin, USA - O1105 metagenome | ecosystem: Host-associated > Mammals > Digestive system > Large intestine > Fecal... | reverse complement strand
CTTTAGGTCGCATTCCTTATCTTCATAAGGCCTGCTGTTCGTCTGCGATTGTTTCCAATCTCTTGAATTTTTCTCTTTGAATCTTTCAAGGTTATTTCACTGTTTAATTATCAAGGTTCTTTTCGCGAATCCTGTCAGTTTTTATTCTGCTGTTTTCGCGTCAGCTTGATTATAATATCATAGGCAACTTTCTATGTCAATACCTTTTTTGAACTTTTTTTATTTGTTCTTTTTTATCATAATCAAGTCAGCGGAGAAGGAGGGATTTGAACCCTCGCGCCGCTATTAACGACCTACTCCCTTTCCAGGGGAGCCCCTTCGGCCAGCTTGGGTACTTCTCCGAATTCATACTACATATGAAATTATATATAAGATTCGAAACGGTTTCACGCTCCGAGCGGAGAGGGTGGGATTCGAACCCACGCGCCCTTGCGGACAAACGGTTTTCAAGACCGCCTCGTTATGACCACTTCGATACCTCTCCATGTACGTCTTGAACGGACGCAAATATGATTCTACCATCATTGGATTATGGTGTCAATAAGATTTTTAATTTTTTTTATTGTCTCTGCTTACAGAATATTTCTGCCACCAACAAATCCTCCGGTGTTGTGATTTTTATATTCTCATAGCTTCCTTCTATCAATTTTACCTGATGTTGAGAAAAAGTCTCCAGCACCATGGCATCATCCGTAACGGACATCTGCTTTCCCTGTTTCTCTTCCTCTATCATCTTGCTGTAAGCATCCAAAATCAAAGGATAGGAAAAGCATTGAGGAGTCTGTACATTCCAGACTAAATTTCTGGGAGGTGTATTTACAGCAAATCCCTGCTCATCCACAATCTTTATGGTATCCTTCACCGGCATTCCCACCACACAGGCGTGATATTTCTCCACAGCCTCCATGCAACGTTCCAATATAGCATTCTCCACAAACGGGCGGGCTCCGTCATGAACCAAGACATAATCCGCACCTTCCGCCGCCTGCAAGCCGCAAAAAACAGAGTGGTATCTCTCGGCACCTCCTGCCACCACTTTTTTCACTTTCTGAAATCCGTATTTTTCTATAATTTCTTTTTGGCAATAATCGATTTCTGATTCTCCGGTTACCAAAACAATATGGTCCACTCTACTGTCTTCCAATGCTTTAAGCGAATAGTATAAGACTGGTTTTCCATTTAATAGAAGATACTGCTTATGTACATCACCGCCCATACGGGTTCCTTTTCCTGCCGCCAGTACGATTGCCGTGTAGGTTTTTTTCTCCATTACCGCTCTCCTAATTTCAAATTCGGAACTGCATTCAAATCCCAACCGTCCCGTTTTCCTTCCAAATATTCATAGTATGCCGCCGCTCCAATCATGGCTGCATTGTCCGTGCAATAAATCGGTGACGGGTGATAAAATTCCACGCCCTTTTCACGACATGCCTCTTCCATAGCATTCCGCAAGGTTGTATTAGAGGCAACTCCGCCGGCAATGGCAAACTTTTTGCTTCCGAATTCCTGCACTGCTCCCATGGCATGCTCCACCAGCACATCTATGACAGCCTTTTGGAAGGATGCCGCAATATCGGCTTCATTGATTTCCTGACCCTTCATTTTACAACCGTTGATATAATTTAAGACCGCAGATTTTAAACCACTGAAGCTAAAGTCATACTGTCCGTCTGCAATCTTCGCTTTCGGGAAAGGAATGGCATCCGGATTTCCTTCCAGTGCTTTTTTCTCTATCTTCGGTCCTCCCGGATACCCCAGACCGATGGCACGTGCCACTTTATCAAAAGCTTCTCCCGCCGCATCATCTCTGGTTCTTCCGATGATCTCATATTTTCCGTAATCCTCCACTTTTACCAAGTGGGTATGTCCACCGGAAGCCACCAGACAGATGAATGGGGGCTCCAATTCTTTATTTTCAATGTAATTGGCACTGATATGCCCCTCAATATGATGGATTCCCACCAATGGCTTTTGGGAGGCATATGCAATGGCTTTTGCCTCAGCCACTCCCACCAAAAGTGCACCTACCAGTCCCGGACCATAGGTGACAGCGATTGCATCCATATCCTCCAGCTTCATATTCGCTTCTTCCAAAGCCTGTTGAATGACCTGATTAATTTTTTCGATATGTTTTCTGGAGGCAATCTCCGGCACAACTCCTCCGTACAGGGTATGAAGGGCTATCTGAGAAGAAATAACGTTGGAACGCACATCCCTTCCGTTTACTACCACGGCTGCCGCTGTCTCATCACAGGAGCTTTCAATTGCCAGTATTTTTATTTCATGTTCTTCATTAATCATCGGAAGACTCTCCTTCCACCATCTTAAATCCTAATATCTTCCAGTTTCCGTCCTCGTCTTTTCGCAATACATATTTCTGACTGGTGTTACTGTAGGTATTTCCTTCCCGTACAAAATATCTGGACACCACATAAGCACACTCTCTGCCGTCCACTTTTTTATATTCTACTTCTTTGCTGTCACAGACGGTGGTATCCACCAATTTCCGCTCATTATCCTTATAATCCTTGATATCCGCTTCCAGCATAAGCATATACTGGTCTTTGGGATTCTTCTTCAGCAATTCTTCATCCATCAAAAGGCGTGCCTGATCTGCCATTTCTTCCAACTCTTCCTGCTCATATTCCTCATTGTAATAGCATTTCAGAATCTTGTCGTAGAATTTGATAACTTCCCGGGGCGTCGGCGGATAATCTTTCTTCAAATCCTTTGCCAGCACCTCCCCCACCTTCGTAAGTTCTGTGGAATTTTCTATATCTTTTTTATCACGATAGGTGAGATAATAATAGTATCCCACAATGATTCCAATACAGACAATGGACAGCACAATCACTTTGATGTATTTTTTCATTTGTCTTCCTCCTCAAAATCCAGCTCCACACTTCTTCCATCTTTTCCCAAAGAAGCATTGGTGAAAATACTCCGAACCTCATCCATATACCGCTCTGCTTTTACCAAAGACGGGCTGAAATGGGTCAGCCATAGTTCCTGAACCTTGGCACGTTTTGCCAGTTTTGCCGCTTCATAAAAGGTCATATGCTTATACTGTCTTGCTTTTTCCAGTTTTTCCGGTTCTGCGTACATTCCCTCACAGATAAATAAATCTGATTTCTCTGCGGCAACAGCAATGGCATCCACCGGTCTTGTATCGGTACAGTAAGTTACCTTGATTCCTTTTCTAGGGGGTCCCAATACCATTTCCGGGGTGTAGACTTTTCCATCCTGTTGGATGATTTCTCCCTTTTGGAGCCTGCTCCAAAGCTTTTGCGGAATCTCCTGTTCCATTGCCCGCTCCACACTAAACCTTCCGGCACGGTCAATGGAAAGACTGTATCCATAACAAAGAATATTGTGATTTACCCGAAAGGCATGAATGCGGTAACCCCCGATTTCAATTTCCTGTTCCGGCTCTGTCAGTTCTATAAATTCTATGGGAAAAGGCAATTCCGGTGCAATGATTCTCAAAGCATTTACTACCCGTTCCAAACCTTTTGGCCCTATCATGGTCAAGGGTTCGGTCCGTTCTGCATTTCCCATGGTTAAAAGCAATCCCGGCAGTCCACTGATGTGGTCTGCATGATAGTGGGTAAAACAAATGACATCAATAGGCTTAAAGCTCCAGCCCTTTTCCTTGATTGCCACCTGGGTTCCCTCTCCACAGTCAATCAGCAGATTACTTCCGTTATAACGTGTCATCAATGACGTAAGGCGTCTGTAAGGAAGGGGCATCATTCCGCCGGTTCCCAGTAAACAAACATCTAACATATATTCTCCTTTTCTAGAGGAGTTCTGTGATTTCCTCCTCCGCAAACGGCACCTTGAAATTTTCCATAATACGTTCAAAACAGTCTTCACAGATATTTCCGGTCTGCAAAACACCGTCTTTTTTGGAAAAATATCCCCACCGCTGTTCAATTCTCACATATTCTTCCTGCAATCCTATTTTCTTTCCGCAGCAATTACAGATTTGTCCCTTTCTTTCGTTCTGCATATCCGTACCTCCTAAGATTTCTGTCTTCATTATAGAATCTTATCCTTATTCCTGAATAGTGGAAATGTCTGGCGGATATACCATAACATAGGCATCTTCTCTTGGTTTTTCATAAAAGCCCTTTCGCACACCGCAAATGGAAAATCCCTGTTTTTTGTACAGGGCGATTGCCGCCTCATTACTTTTACGAACTTCTAAAAACCATGATACAATTCCTCTTTCTGCACTTATTCTGAGAGCTTCCCTTAACAGACCTTCTCCCAAATGCTTTCTTCTTCCCGTTTCCTTTACTGCCACATTGGTAATCTCTCCCTCATCTGCTGCCAGATACATTCCGATGTAGCCTTTGATTCCTTCCTCTTCTGCCACCAGAAACAGGGTATTGTCTGCACAGATAGCATCCAAAAATCCTTTTTCGCTCCATGGCATGGAAAAAATATCTCGTTCTATGGCTGTCACTTCCGCCACATCCCTTTTTTCCATCAGACGAATACAGCTCATTTTTTTCCTTCTTTCTCCAAACGCTCCCTCTCAGCCTGCGACAGCCGCAGATATTCCGGTTTGTGTTCCTCTGCTTTCTGTATCATGCCCTTTTTATAATACTCCATAGCAAGGGTTCCCACAGCACCTGCCCGTTGTTTATTCAAATGTGCCGGAGCAAAGGAATACTCCACCTTACAGTTTTCCCGTATCTTATCCCGGAATACCGGAACACAGTCTCCCAAAAAAACCACGGGACGGTTCTGTTCATTGATTTTCTCCAGAATCTCTTCAATGCCCACTGCACATTGCTCCAACAGGACATGAAGCCCCTCCCCGTCAAATTCATACAATCCCGTATAGGTCTGGTTTCTTCTGGCATCCATCAGCGGGCACACCAGATTTTTGTTTCCATACAGGTTATATGCCAGACCGTCCACCGTGGGAATCTGTATGATTGGCTTGTCCAAAGCCAGTGCCAACCCTTTTGCGGTGGCGGAACCGATACGAAGTCCGGTAAAAGAACCCGGTCCTCCTGCCACGGCAATGGCATCTATGGTCTGTAAATCCAATTCTATCATTTTTACCACTTCATCCAACATAGGCAATAATGTCTGCGAATGTGTCTTTTTATAATTCATGGTGAACTCGCCCAACAGATTCTCGTCCTCCACCACAGCAACACTGGCCACCAGTCCCGAGCTGTCCAATGCCAAAATTCTCATATTCACACCTCCTATTTGTCCTCTATGGTAATCCTGCGGTAATCGAAACCTTTTTCCAAATCTTTTTCTATACAAATTTCCCGGTAATGCTCCGGCAGCAATTCTTCTATCAGATTTGCCCACTCAATCATGGTGAGCCCCTCTCCGTAAAAGTAATCCTCGTAGCCTATCTCTTCCATCTCTTCCACATCTCCAATCCGGTAGACATCGAAATGATAGAACGGCATACGCCCTTCCTCGTAAACCTGAACAATGGTAAATGTGGGGCTGTTTATTGGTTCTGTAATCTCCAGACCCTTTGCAATTCCCTGCGTAAAAACTGTCTTTCCCACGCCCAAATCGCCGACTAAGGTATACACCTCACCCGGCTTTGCTTCTCTTCCCAGTTTTTTTCCCAACGCCTCGGTTTCCTCCGGCGAAAAAGTTTCAACTACCATAAGCACCTACTTTATTTTTAAACGATATTTTTCCAACTTCTCTCTCATCATAGCACAAATCGGTTCATAATGCTCCCCTAAATCTCTTCTGGGAAACACATAAGCATTTACTCTTGTGCTGTATACAAGAAGGTTGCTCTTTGTGGACACCACTTTATAAATTTTGTTCCATTCCAGAGTTGCCTGTTCTTCGCCCTGCACAATGGTGATTCCCGTATCATCCACGATGAAATGCTGGGTGTTTCGCAACGCCTCTGATTTTTGCATCTGCATTTTGGCATGTATCCGCAAGTTCAACGGCATATAGAATACAAACAATAATCCCAAGATAATGTAAATTACCGTATAGGCCGTATCTACCTCTCCCCAAGTTACTGCCGCCACCACAAACACGAATATTGCCATTACAATAGAAAGAACTCCATGCATTCCGTGATATGTGTGATACATATTAAATTTGTACATGTCCTGTGGTGTCAGATTGACATCAAATTCCTCTCTCATATTATCACTCCTATTTTCCCTGTGTTCCTTTGATAATCGGCGAAATATGTTTATAAATCAAAAATGTAATAACTACATTGATCAGACCTTTTACAAAGGTAAACGGCATATTGAAGATAACCAAACATTTTAACAGCGTATCTGCACTTGGCAGAATTGCCTGATACATGGAAATGATGGTATCCATCGGCATGAATGCCGTATAAACCGGATATACAATAAAATAATTGGAAAAGACACTGACTACCGCCATAACTACCGCTCCAATCAAGGAACCAATCAGTGCGGATTTTCTTCCTTTTTTCTTCTTATACATCAGTCCCGCCGGGATGACAAAGAGTGCTCCCAAAATAAAATTAGACAGCTCTCCCACACCGCCGGTGGTACTCATCAACAGATGTAACAGATTCTTTATCAGACAGATAATGACTCCGCTTGCCGGTCCCATGGCAAAGGCTCCGATTAATGCCGGAAGCTCAGATAAATCCATTTTTATAAAAGATGGCATAAACGGCACATTAAATTCTAAGAACATCAGCACAAATGCCACCGCTGACAGCATTGCCGTCATAGTCATGTATCTTACATTGATTGTTTTTTTCTTCGTTTCCATAATAATTAAACTCCTCTTATCTAACTGTTTATTTTCATGGTAAGCTGAATCCGCTGTTTTTTCAAGTCCACAGACATGACCTGTACCTCTACCACATCCCCTACGCTTACCACTTCTAACGGATGTTTGATGTAACGCTCGCTCATCTGGGAGATATGCACTAGTCCGTCCTGATGAACTCCGATATCCACAAAGGCACCGAAATCAATGACGTTTCGGACTGTCCCCTTTAAAATCATACCTTCCTTTAAATCCTTCATCTCCAGAACATCTGTCCTCAGAATCGGTTTTGGCATTTCATCTCGCGGATCTCTGGCTGGTTTCTCCAACTCCTTTAATATATCTTCCAAGGTCAATGTACCGATTTCCAACTCGTCGGCAAGAGCATCACGGTTTCCTACCTTTTTAGAAATTCCTTTTAGATTCCCTTTTAAGATGTCTTCTTTTTGATATCCCAGTTTTTCCAACAGCTTTTCTGCTGCTCCGTAGCTTTCCGGATGGACGCTAGTGGAATCCAAAGGATTTTTTCCATTTTGTATCCGCATGAATCCGGCACATTGCTCATATGCCTTCGGTCCCAGTTTCGGAACCTTTAAAAGCTGGGCTCTGGTTTCAAACCTTCCGTTTTCTTCCCGGTATGCCACAATGTTTTTGGCTATGGTCTTACTGATTCCCGAAATGTATTCCAATAGGGATGCCGATGCCGTATTCAAATCCACCCCTACTTTATTGACGCAGTCTTCCACTACTCCCCCCAGTGCCTCACTGAGCTTTTTCTGGTTCATATCATGCTGATACTGTCCCACTCCGATGGATTTGGGATCTATCTTTACCAGTTCTGCCAGAGGGTCCTGCAATCTACGTGCAATGGATGCCGCACTTCGCTGTCCCACATCAAAATTCGGAAATTCCTCCGTTGCCAGTTTGCTGGCAGAGTACACCGAGGCTCCCGCCTCATTTACAATGACATATTGCACCGGAACCGGAAGCTCCTTGAGCAATTCCACAATTACCTGCTCCGATTCTCTGGAGGCGGTTCCATTGCCCACCGAAATCAACGTAATATGATATTTGGCAATCAGATGCTTTAAAATCTTTTTGGATTCTTCCACCTTATTCTGGGGTGCCGTAGGATAGATTACGGTTGTGTCCAGTACCTTTCCCGTAGCATCTACAACGGCAAGCTTACAGCCTGTACGAAATGCCGGGTCCCACCCCAGCACAACCTGACCTGCAATGGGTGGCTGCATCAACAGCTGTTCCAGATTTTTACCAAAGACACGGATGGCTCCGTCCTCCGCCGTCTCCGTCAGCTCATTGCGGATTTCCCGCTCAATAGCCGGAGCAATCAAACGCTGGTAGCTGTCTGCAATGACTTCTTTTAATATCGGTGTAGTGTAAGGGTTGTCCTTACGGATTACCTTCTTTTCCAAATAGGTCAAAATTCTATCCGTAGGTGCTTCCACCTTTACCGTCAATATCTTTTCTTTCTCGCCTCTGTTTAACGCCAGTATCCTATGCCCCGCCAGCTTCTGTACCGGCTCCTCGAAGTCATAATACATTTCATATACCGACTCAGCTTCTTCATCCTTTGCCGCAGAGGTAATTTTTCCATACTTCATAGTCAGTTCCCGAATACGCATCCGGTAATCTGCTTCATCTGAAAGATATTCTGCCAGAATATCTTTGGCTCCCTCTATGGCATCCTGTGCTGTAAATACTTCTTTTTCCTCATTTATAAAAACTGCCGCTTCCTCCTCCAGACTGCGATTGGTCTGTTGCAGCATGATAAGATTTGCCAACGGCTCCAGTCCTTTTTCTTTGGCAATGGTTGCTCTGGTTCTACGTTTCGGACGGTAAGGACGATATAAATCCTCCACCACTACCAAGGTCTCTGCCGCCAATATCTGTTTTTTTAACTCTTTTGTCAGTTTTCCCTGTTCTTCGATACTGTTCAGCACCTGTTCTTTCTTCTCCTCCAGATTGCGAAGATAGGTCAAACGCTCATAAAGATTTCTCAGTATTTCGTCATTTAAGGCACCGGTAGCTTCCTTTCGGTAACGTGCAATAAAAGGAATGGTATTTCCCTCATCAATCAGCTGTACTGCTGCACGTACCTGTGATTCTTTTATCTGTAATTCCTGTGCCAGTTTTTTTATAATATCCAAAAACAACTTCCTCTCTTCTCTATATATGCTTTTTCATTATAGCGAAAAAGGCTGTAGGCTTCAAGAAAGAATTATTGTGTTTTATTTTTGTCAATGTTATAATATCGTTAGTTAATATACTTTATTTAATACTATTTAGGAGGTTTAGTTATGGATAATTATAATTATCAACAACCTGATGATAATTCTTATCAAAACAATACGGACAAGCATTCCGCGGGACTTGCCACAGCAGCTCTCGTTCTGGGTATTGTTTCTTTGGTTACAATTTTTTCCATTGTAACTCCATATGTCTGCGGCTCCCTGGCAATTATTTTAGGGCTTTTGTCAAAGGGTGGCGAAACTACCGTTGACGGACATGGAAAAGCAGGTATTATCACAGGAACCATTGCTCTTTGTCTCATTACACTCATTCTTTTTATTTTTGGTGTCTTCGGTTCCGAAGATAATGCTGTGAACACTTTTGAGCGGGAGTTCCGTATGGAATTTGAAAACGAATATAATAATTACAATGATTATTACAATAATGATTATGATTATGATGATTACGATTACACATTATAATTTTTATTAATCTAACAAACGGATTTGTTCAGAAAGGGGTGGATTTTATGACGATAGGTGCAGTTAGTGGTTCTCCTTACAACTACTATAATGCAGGTTTTAACGGAGTTTCACAAAATCAAGATTCTTTATCTGTAAACGGAAAAGAAGAATGTCAAACCTGTAAAAACAGAAAATATCAGGATGGCTCCGATGAAATGGTATCCTTTAAATCCGCTGCTCACATTTCCCCTGAGGCTGCTGCCGGACGGGTACGTGCCCATGAAGGTGAACACGTGGCAAACGCCTACAATAAGGCAGCTCAAAAGAACGGAGAAGTTGTATATGCCTCGGTTTCCATACACACTGCCGTCTGCCCGGAATGTGGAAGAACCTATGTATCAGGAGGTACTACCAATACTGCCATTCGATATAGTAATGAATCAAATCCTTATCAGAAAAATCAAAAATCCGCAGATGCCGCCCGGTTCATTGGTATGAATCTGGATCAGGCTGTCTGATTTAGAAAGAGAGAATACGATTATGAAAAAAACTTCTAGCGAATTAAAACGATTAGCACGGGAAAAATTAAACGGAAACTGGGGGCTTGTAATTTCAACCTTTTTGGTTGCCGTATTAATCCCTGCACTATGTATGCTTCCATTTACTTTAACAATGCCGGAACATCCCAGCACTTCCCAACAGGCAATTTATAATATGGCTTCTTTTATTATTTCCTTTATTGAAATACTATTTGCCTGTGGCTTGGTAAAATTCCATCTTGCCTTAAGCCGTACCGGAGACCAGAGTTTCGGAGACATCATGTATGCATTTAGTCACAAACCGCTGCGTTTTATCGGTGCCAATATTCTTTTTGGTCTGCTGGCATCACTCCCTACCATTCCGGGAATTATTTTAGTATTATGGGCATTTGGAGATCCGATGCCGGTTCTTATTTTCTTTGCTGTAATTTTTATAGCTGCGGGAATTGTTTTGTCCATCATCATTTCACTCCAATATTCCCTTTTATACTGTCTATTGATTGAGCGTCCAGAGGAAAAAGTATTGGATTTGTTCCGGGAAAGCAAACGATTGATGAACGGTAATAAAGGACGTGCATTTTATATCTATTTAAGCTTTATAGGCTTGGTTCTTTTAGCCGTTCTAAGCTTTGGAATCGGTATGCTCTGGGTGGGACCATATATGTCTCAGACACAGGTACAGTTGTATCTTTCCATTTTGGAGGAGCAACAGCCTACAGCTCAGACAGAAGATAGTTTTGAGGATTATGTGATTTAATTTTGATATATTTTACAAATTCAAGATGTTGTTATGGATATTAAAACCTATAACAGATGGGAAGTAGCTCCTTGTTGAGCTACTTCCTTATTTTTCCAATTTATAGGATCCTAATAGCTATTACTATTAGGACAATAACTACACCTGCTAAAACCAAAACATCCCTTAAATCCACATTTATATTTTTCACTTCTATCAAATAAATAACTGCCACTATACCACATACAACTGCCGCTATACCGCATAAAGATGCTATACTAATAAGACCTGTCTCCCCTATCTTTTTTATTTTTTCCGTAACCTCATCAATATCTTCATTCGTCTCTCCAGTTGTCAACCAACTGGCATCAGTTGATGTGTCTGCAACTACACTCTCTGTTGCTGCCATTACCGGCAACTTTATTGTTACCAATCCAACTGCTGTTAACAAGAATACTCCCATACCCACAAATACTCTTTTTGCTAATTTTTCTCTGACATCTTTTTTCATTTATTAATACCTCCTGGATTTTTTTCATTATTTGTTTACGAAAAGATAAAATGTCAAGCCTTTTTTTATTCTAATCTAAAAGTAAAATATCCCTAAATATAAAAGCCCCTCCGTCATGATATTTTCCTTTTTACAGGAACATATCATAATACAGGAAGAGCCTGTTTTTTGTTTTATCTCTATTATTTTGTTGAACAATAAATCATTTGAGGGGAATTATTCAAACGAAGTGAAGGCAGTTTTCCCTTATACTGTTTGGACACCACATTAATGAAGAATATTTGTGTTATAAATCACGGATGGAGATGTACTACTTAGAATTGATATTCTCATTCTTGATTTCTGTCATGGCAAGCATAGTCGTCTACTATGTATGCAAATGGTTAGACAACTAGCCTAAAGAAAGCCCCGGAGACTGCCATCTCCGGGGCTTTTGTTGTTCCTACTGGAATATTTTGTATCTTTCTTATTTAGTCTTCGATAAATTTATCATGTACTGCTTTTGTTGCAGTATCTACATCTGCCTCATCAATTAATACAGTAATTCTGATTTCTGAGGTAGCAATCATACGGATGTTGACACCCACTCCGTAAAGTGCCTCAAACATCTTTCCTGCAACTCCTGCGTTAGACTGCATTCCCGCACCTACAACAGAAACCTTTGCAACGGTGTCATCGGTTTCAATTCTCTCAAAGGTCAATCTCTTTCTGTTTGCCTCTAAGATTTCCTCAACCTCCTGCAAATTATCTCTTGCAACGGTAAAGGAAATATCCTTTGTGCCGTCACGTCCGATGGACTGTAAGATTACATCCACATTGATGTTTTTCTTTCCTAACAAATCAAATACCTTAAAGGCAATTCCCGGTTCATCCTTTAATCCGATTAATGCGACTCTGGCTGCGTTCTTATCTACAGCTACTCCGCTAACAAGCATACTTTCCACTTCTACTTCCTCCTTAACAACTGTTCCTTCTGCATTATTGAGACTGGAACGTACTACCAACTGTACGCCATATTTCTTTGCCATTTCTACCGAACGGTTATGCAATACTTTTGCACCCAGAGTTGCAAGTTCAAGCATCTCGTCGTAAGTAATCTCTTTCATTTTCTTTGCGTTTGGCACAACTCTAGGGTCTGCGGTATAAACACCCTCTACGTCTGTGTAAATTTCACAGGCATCTGCATGAAGAGCCGCTGCCAAAGCCACTGCCGTAGTGTCGGAGCCTCCTCTTCCCAAAGTTGTGATGTCATCATATTTGTTGATTCCCTGAAAGCCTGTAATAATGACAATTTTTTTATTGTCCAACTCATGACGGATTCTGTCAGAATCAATTCGTTTAAATCTGGCATTTCCGTAACTGGATGAGGTGTGCATTGCCACCTGAAAAGCATTGAGAGAAATTGCCGGCACTCCCAGCACTCCCATAGCCATGGACATCAGTGCAACCGAAGTCTGCTCACCCGTTGCCAAAAGCATATCCATTTCCCTTTTGGATGGGTTTGGATTGATGTCATTCGCCATCTCGATTAAATGATCCGTTGTTTTTCCCATTGCCGAAAGCACTACCACTACATCATTTCCTTTTTTGTAGTCCTCCACGCATCTCTTGGCAACATTGAAAATTCTTTCTTTGTCGGCGACGGAACTTCCACCGAATTTCTTAACTATCAGCATAACTTCCTCCTAGCTGTCTTCTATCTTATTCTAATCCTTTTCTCCTTATGAAAAAAGGTAATCTATCAGCTTATGACCCTCTTCAATATACTTGCCGGTCTGTGCTGCTTCCCGCTCATTATATTTCCAAGTATGTTCCTCTTTCTTTTTGCTGTCAAACAGCAGATACGGAACATCATCTCCCGTATGAGTGCGGATACAGATTGGAGTCGGATGATCCGGCAGAATTACCAGACGGTAATCCTCTCCCGCATCGTTCATTCCCTGTACAATCGGCTTGATAACATGCTCATCTAAATTCTCAATGGCTTTTACTTTCTTGTCCATGCTGCCCTGATGACCCATCTCATCCGGTGCCTCCACATGCACATAGACAAAGTCGTAACCATCTTCCGTAAGAACCTTTACAGCTGCCTCTGCTTTTCCTTCATAATTGGTATGAAGTCCGCCATTGGCTCCCTCTACGGTAATTACCTTCATGGAAGCTCCCACTGCGATTCCCTTCAGTAAATCTACCGCAGAAATCATAGCTCCTTTTTTCTTCGTCTTATCTTCAAAAGAGGACAGTGCCGGTTTCGTACCTGCACCCCAAAACCAACAGGAATTTGCAGGATTCAGTCCCTTTTTCTTCCGCTCGATATTGATTGGATGATTTGCCAGAATCTCATAGCTTTTTTTCATCATCTCCCGAAGGTCTTTGTTCTCCGGTAATTTATCCCCGATGGTCTGTCCCAGAACATCATGAGGCTGTACCAATTCCACAACCTCCCCTTTGTCCCAGATTAAGAGGTGGCGGTAACTGGTTCCCACATAAAACTTAAAGGTGTCAGTTTCCAATTCTTTTCGCACTGCTTCCAACAAAATTGCCGCATCCTCGGTGCTAATCTCGTCAGAGCTATGGTCGATAATTCTCTTATCCTCGTAATTTTCTTCTTCCTCAGAAAGGGTCACAATATTACAGCGGAGTGCAATATCCGTATCCTTCATAGGAACGCCGATACTCAATGCCTCCAACGGTGAACGTCCCGAATAGTACTTTTTCGGATTATATCCCAGCACGGAAAGATTCGCCGTATCACTACCCGGTTTCATTCCTGTTGGAACCGTGTGTACCATTCCCAGCTCTCCCATAGATGCCAATGCATCCATCATTGGGGTTTTTGCATATTCCAAAGGTGTCTTTCCATCTAACTCATCTATTGGCTTATCTGCCATTCCGTCTCCCAAAATTACAATGTATTTCACGTAAATGCCTCCTAGCCCATACGAATCATTTGAAGAATGTCACCCAGTTCCTCTGCTTTTTGCAGATAGGTCTCTTCACTCATTTTTCCCGTTACAAAGGCTGTCTCATCCGGTGCCTCTTTGATTTTAATCAAAGCAATATCTCCAAATACTTCTTTGGCATCCATCTCGCTTTTCTTCGTACGGACAAAGTAGCTGTTTTCTGCCTTTTTGTAATCCAGCAATGTCAGCTTTTCTTCACTATAAGTAATCATAATATTTCGTTTTAAATGTTTTGCAATGTCCACAATGTCCGCTGCCACTGCACTTGCTGTCGGAAGCTTTCCTGCTCCGCTTCCATAGAACATGGCATCTCCCAGCATGTTTCCGTGAACAAAAATGGCATTGAACACATCATTGACATTTCCAAGAGGGTGCTCCTCACTTAACATAAACGGTGCCACCATTGCCCAATAGCTGTCTCCCTCCAGCTTGCTGGTAGCCAACAGCTTAATGGAACGTCCCATTGCTTTTGCATAGGCAATGTCAATCGGTGTAATCTTGGAAATTCCCTCGGTATGTATCTGTTCAAAATCCACGGTTTTTCCGCATACTAAGGATGTTAAAATGGCAATCTTACGGCATGCATCATAGCCTTCCACATCTGCGGTAGGGTCTGCCTCTGCATAGCCCTTTGCCTGTGCATCCTTTAATACTTCATTATAATCGGAACCCTCAACACTCATCTTTGTCAGCATATAGTTGGTCGTTCCATTGAGAATACCTGTAATCTCTTCTACGATATCCGCACTGAGAGAAGTAATCAGCGGACGGATAATCGGAATACCGCCTCCGACACTTGCCTCAAACAAGAAATTGATGTCTCTTTCCTTGGCAATAGCTAACAGCTCCGCACCGTGTTTCGCCACCAATGCTTTGTTGGAGGTAGTCACGTGTTTTCCTGCCAGCAATGCTGCCTTTACAAAAGTATACGCCGGCTCCACGCCGCCCATTGCTTCTACTACAATGGCAATCTCCGGATCATTTTCAATCACTTTATAATCATGTACAATTTTTTCCTGAATCGAATCTCCCGGAAAATCTCTTAAATCCAACACATATTTTACTTCGATTTCTTCTCCGGCAGTCTGCGTGATATGGTCTTTATTTCTCTCCAAAACCTCTACCACACCGGAACCTATGGTCCCATATCCTAATACGGCAACTTTAATCATCTTATCACTCCCTAGCTAGTATTTTTAAATAATGAATCCCCGAATGTTTCTCTATGGTCTCTGTCATCTTATTCACATCACCGGTTTCCGGCAATACATCCACACTCAAGGTTAATGATGCGATACCATTCACCGGAATGCTCTGGTGTATGGTTAATATATTTGCATGATATTCCGCCACAGTCCGCAACACAACCGACAATAATCCCGGCTCATCATCCATCTGAATCACCATGGTAATGGTCTTTCCCTTGGAATTATCATGAAATGGGAAAATATCATCTTTATATTTGTAAAAAGAACTTCTGCTGATTCCTACCCGTTCTGTTGCCTCCTGAACGGAAACAACCTTCTCCGACTCTAAAAGTCTCTTGGCCTCTACTACCCGAAGCAGAACCTCAGGAACAGCCTTTTCTTTTAAGACAAAGTATGAAACTTTTTCTTCCATTTTGCTTCTCCTCTGTTTGCGTCAGAAATACATTTGTACTCGCAAGAAAGATAGTACCATACTTTTACCACTATTTGCAACCTCTTTTTTCTAATCCATGTATTTGCATAAAAAAAGACTTAAAATATCACATTTATTGTCATATTTTAAGCCTTCTTCTTTTATTTCAGTGCAATCCACTTCAGATATGCATTGATAAAGAGATCGATTTTTCCATCCAGAACACTGTCTGCATTTCCGGTCTCCTCATTGGTTCGATGATCCTTTACCATGGTGTAAGGCTGCAGCACATAGGAACGTATCTGGTTTCCCCAGCCAATCTCCGTAACATCCCCTCGGATGTCTGCTGCCTTCTTTGCATTTTCCTCCTGCTTTAACAGATATAATTTTGCTTTTAACATCTGCATGGCTTTATCCTTGTTCATGTGCTGGGATCGCTCGTTCTGACATTGAACCACAATTCCCGTAGGTAAATGTGTGATTCGGATGGCAGAGGAGGTTTTATTGATATGCTGTCCTCCCGCACCGGAGGAACGGTAGGTATCGATACGAATATCATCATCTTTTACCTCAATATCCACATCTTCTTCAATATCCGGCATTACATCACAGGACACAAAGGAAGTCTGCCGCTTTCCTGCCGCATTAAAGGGCGAAATCCGCACCAGACGGTGTACTCCTTTTTCGGATTTCAAATATCCATAAGCATTTTCTCCGCTAATCTGGAAGGTAATGGACTTGATTCCCGCCTCATCCCCATCCAAGGAATCCAAAATCTCTAACTCATATCCTTTATCTGCCGCCCAACGGCTGTACATACGGAACAACATGGCTGCCCAATCACAGGACTCTGTTCCGCCGGCACCTGCATGAAGAGAAAGTATGGCGTCATTTTTGTCATACTCACCGGACAATAATGTCTTGATTCGAATTTGTTCAAAATGCTCCTTAAAATTTTCCAGTTCCTCTTCAATCTCCGCCAAAATAGATGCATCATTCTCCTCATAGCCCAGTTCCAGCAGGGTTTCAATATCCTCATAGCTGCCTGTAAGCTGATGATAAATCTCCACATCATCCTTATGGCTTTTTAATTCTTTCATTTTCTTTTGAGAGACTTCTGTATCATCCCAGAAATCCGGAGCTTCCATCTCCCGCTCCAGTTCTTCGATTCGCTTTTCCTTATTGGCTAAGTCAAAGTGAATCCCTCACTTCACATAAAGGTTCTTTGTAGCTGTTTAAGATTGTCTTAAACTGATCCAATTCTACCAACATGCCACCTTCTTTCTACTATTTATTTTGAACATCAGACTCCAATATCTCTAACGCTTTTTGAATCTGATTATCCTGACTCTTGTCATAGTCTTCATTGGTATCCCCGGTATATTCATATTCCAATTCTACATCCGGTTCGATTCCTACCTCGTGGATATAATTTCCATTTGGGGTATAATATTTTGCCGTTGTCAGCTTAATGGCACTTCCATCCTTTAACTGTTTGACGGTCTGCACAATTCCCTTTCCAAAACTTTTGGTTCCAATCAGAGTTCCATAATCGTAATCTTTAATTGCTCCCGCAAAAATCTCTGCGGCACTGGCACTGTTCTCATTAATCAGAACTGCCATAGGGATTTCTATACAATGCTCATCATCCGAAGTATAATTCTGACGTTTTCCATATTTGTCTTCCGTATATACGGTAATTCCTTCCGGTAAAATATCATCCAGTATCTCCGTTACCGCACTCAAATATCCACCAGGATTATCCCGCAAATCTACAATCATCGCCTGCATTCCCTGGGATTGAAGGGCATTGACCGCCTCCATGAACTGTGTTTCTGTCGGCTCTGCAAATTCTGTAATCTGGATATAACCCACATTGTTTTCCAGCATTTCGTATTCTACTGTCGGCACCTCTACCTTATCCCGTTCAATATCATATTCCAGCTTATCTTTCTCACCTTCGCGGTAAACCTCCAGATGTACTTTGGTTCCCTTGTCGCCGCGGATATTTGTTACCAGCTCGGAAAGTTCCATACTGGTTGCCTCGATATCATCCACCTTTAAAATGGTATCGCCATCTTTTAATCCTGCTTTATCTGCCGGAGTGTCTTTGTATACATGAAGTACCGTTACCTGCATGGTCTTCATATCCTGACTTAAAACCGCTCCGATGCCGCAATAAGTTCCGCTGGTGGACGCCATCATAGAATCATATTCTTCCTTGGTGTAGTACACGGAATACGGGTCACCTAATCCCTCAAATAATCCTTTGTATAGTCCGTTGGTCAATTCCTCCGTATCAATATCCTCATAATAATACAGTTCCATCTGTCCCAACAGTTCTTTTATTTTTTTCTCGGAATCTGCGTCCAGAACTTCCTGTGTGTCCGATGCTTCTTTATCAATCAGGGTAACTGCATATTTATCCTTTACCACAGATATTACAATCAATACTGCAACCAGAAATACTGCCACCGTAGCAAGTATTCCCACCAGTACACCCTTTTTAAAGCGTTCTTCCTCTCTCGGTGATTCCTGTATCATCTCTTTTTCTTCCATCTACAAGATCCTTTCTATGTATCTCTAATATTCTATGCAGTTTATTTTACATATCCCCACGGATTTACATAGGATCCATTGACTGTTACACCAAAATGTAGATGATTGCCTGTGGAATAACCGGTACTTCCCACCTTTGCAATAACCTGACCTCTGGTTACCGTATTTCCCACTGACACCAGCCGGGAAGAGGCATGCATATAAACGGTGCAAATACCATTTCCATGATCTATAACGATATAATTTCCGGCACTATTGCTGTAGGTAGATACAATAACTACTCCGCTGTCTGCCGCCACAATATCTGCCCCGTAAGCTGCTCCGATATCAATTCCTTTATGATTGGTAGACGCACCTGCGGTTGGTGATTCCCTCGGTCCGTAGTCACTGGTAATTTTGTGGCTGCTAGGGCATGGCCACAGCATACTTCCGGTTCCCTGCACCGTCTGTCCACCGCCGGAACCGTCTCCTGCATTAGCACTGTTGCCGGCATTGTTTGCCTGTTGCTGCTGTGCTGCCTGAATCTGGGCAATGACCTCATTCTGAGCCTTTATTTCTTCCTCATAAACTTTGGCTATCTGCTCTGCATCCGCCAAATCCTCCGAAACATCTGCCAGTTCTCCCTTTTTTGCCGCCTCTAAAGCCGCCACCGCCTGTTTCTCTGCCTTGACCTGTTCCTCCAGCTTTGCAATCTCTTCATATTCTTTTTTCAATATCTCCTGCGTTTCCGCAATGGTCTCCTGCGTATTCTGATACTCCTCTAACATCTTACGGTCATATTGTGAAATCTGTGTGATGTATTCCGCCGTATTGAGAAATTCCGAGAAGTCTTTGGAAGAGAACAGCATCTCGGCTGTGGAGGTCTGACTGTTCTCATACATAAACTTGATGCGTTTTTTCATATTTTCATATTGCACAGCCTCTTTCGCCTGGGCATCTGCCAACGCTGCTTCCGCATCTGAGATTTCCTGCTGTTTTTCCGCTAACTGTTGTTCCAGTTTTTTTACTTTTGCAGATACCTCGTCCAACTGTGCATCCAGTTGCTTTACCGCATCCTTGATGTCACTTTTGGAATCCTTCAAAGAATCTATCAGCTCCTGAGCCTCTTTCAAATCCTTTTCCAGTTCTTCCTTTTCTTTTTCCGCTTCCTTCAGATCCGACTTATTGTCCGCATAGACCTGCATCAACGGCTCTCCAAATAACATTGCCGACAATGCCACCGCAACTACCGCTGCCGATATGACTCTGTGTTTTCTCATAGCCTTCTCCTCATTTTTTCTAGATGTCTTATGATTTATAAATATCTAACAAAGAATCCCAATAGGAGCCTGTCCCCTATTGGGATTACATTATACATTCAAGTGCTTCTTTGTAGTGATACGGCTTCCCAGGAAACCAATTCCCACACCCAACAGCAATGCCACCGGCACCAGAATCCGAAATACCTGACCCACCGGAAGGAAATTCAGCATATTGCTCAGGAATACGAATTTTTCTGCCACATAGGAAATAACACTGCTGTAAACAAAATACAACAGAATCAGCGGCAGCACAGATCCAACCAATCCAATCAGCACACCTTCTACAATAAACGGTGCTCTTACAAAATAGTCCGTGGCACCTATCAGCTTCATAATCGCAATTTCTTCTCTTCTTACAGAGATACCGGTACGAATAGTGTTACTAATCAGGAATACTGCTACTGCAATCAATATCAAAATGATTCCTGCGGAAATATAGCCAATCAATGCATTCAAATCTGTAAGGGTATTGGCTGCCACCTCAGACTGGTGCACCTCCCGGACCATATCCACCGATTTCAGATAAGTGACCAGGGTTTCCTGCATGGACACGTCACTTAAATAAATCTCATAATGTGCAGAATCCGCCAGCGGATTATCATCCACAAATCCTTCTGCCAAGTCTGTATTTCCTTCAAAATACTCCTCCTGAAAGTCCTGCCATGCCTGCTCTGCCGACACGAAGTTATATTTTGCAACCTCCGGGCGTTTTTTAATCAAATCTCCCATCTCATCCATCTGTTCCTGAGAGGTTCCCTCTTTGAAAAAGACGGTAACTGCCACGCCCTCCTCTGCGGTCTTCACCATAGCTCTAAAATTAGTTACCACGGCAAAAAACAGACCAAACAGAAAAATACAGGCTGCCATGGTTGCCATAGACGCCAGCGAAAACATTTTGTTTCTGCCTATATTCTTAATACCTTGCTTTACGGAATATAAAAATGTACTAAATCTCATCTGTGCCACCCATTTTCTCGTCGCTTACCACAACGCCTTTCTTCATTGTAATGACACGCTTTTTCATCGCTTTCACGATTTCCAGATTATGTGTAACCACCACTACTGTGGTTCCTCTCTCGTTAATCTCTTCCAAAAGCTTCATAATCTCCCACGCATTATTTTCATCCAGATTTCCCGTAGGCTCGTCCGCCAATAAAATCTTCGGCTCATTGACCAATGCTCTGGCGATAGCAACCCTCTGCTGCTCTCCTCCCGACAACTGTCTCGGCAAAGACTTGTACTTTGCCGCCAGTCCTACCACGGAAAGCATCTGAGGAACCTTGCTCCGTATTACTTTCGTGCTGGTACCCACAACCCTCTGGGCAAAAGCCACATTCTCATAGACATTCCGGTCTTTTAACAACCGGAAATCCTGAAATACGACTCCAATGTTTCTTCGGAACTTTGGAATCTGCTTTCTCCGCAGATTTCCAATATCCTGTCCGTTTATCTCTATGGTACCTTCCGTAGGCTCCAGCTCCTTCAACAACAAGCGGATAAAAGTGGATTTTCCCGAACCGCTTTCTCCTACGACAAATACAAATTCTCCTTCTTCAATATGCAGATTCACATCATTCAACGCAGGTATCCCTGTGGAATATGCTTTACTGACATTTGTAAGCTTAATCATGAATGCCTCCCAGTGCTTAATAATCTAAGGATTCCATGTACTTCATATATTTTACAACCATAAGTGCAATTTTAAAGGTTATGGCATCCTCAAATACACGCAAATCCAATCTTGTACTTTTTTGTAATTTATCCAGACGATACACCAGTGTGTTTCGATGAATATAAAGCTGTCTGGAGGTCTCGGAAACGTTCAGACTATTCTCAAAGAATTTATTAATTGTGGTCAAAGTCTCCTCATCAAAATCATCCGGTGACTTTCCATCGAAAATTTCTTTTATAAACATTTTACAAAGAGGAATCGGCAACTGATAAATCAAACGTCCGATACCTAAGGCAGAATAAGCAATGACTTCCTTTTCCTCAAAGAAAATCTTTCCTACATCCAATGCCATTCGTGCTTCCTTATAGGAACGGGAAACCTCTTTGATTTCATTTACAATCGTTCCGTAGGCGATATGTATCTTGCCTGCCGCACTTCCTCCAAAAAGATTCAAAATGACATCTGCGGTTTTCTTCAAATCATCATAAGTTTCTGTATCCGCAAGTTCTTTGACCAGAATGATATTTTTCTCATCCACTTCCGTTACAAAATCTTTGGATTTTCCGCCAAAAAGTCCTCTGACCTTCTCCAGCTCATTTCCATCTTTATCACGGTTCGTCTCTATTATAAATACCACACGACGCACATCCGTATCAATATGAAGTTTCTTGGCACGATTGTAAATATCTACCAACAGCAGATTGTCTAATAAAAGATTTTTGATAAAGTTATCCTTATCAAAACGTTCCTTGTATGCAATCAATAAATTCTGTACCTGAAAGCTGGCAATCTTGCCTATCATATAGACATCATCACTATCCCCATTTGCCAGCAAAATGTACTCCAGCTGATGCTCATCGAAAACTTTAAAGAACTGACACCCCTGCACAACCTGACTGTCCGCCGGTGACTCCACAAAAGCTACCGCCGGTCCGATATACTTGTCGGCATCCGGAAATGTAGTGGCCAGAACCTTCCCCTCCGTATCAATAATGCATAAATCAACTCGCGTAATGCCCTTCAATCCATCAATGGTATTTTGTAATATTTGATTTGAAATCATAGTACGCCCTTCTCCTCCTATGTCGCTATGCAAATTTCACAATAATTTCTTGTGATTTTTCACAAAAACGCCCTATTCATTTTCTATTTTAATGCAAAACACCAAAAAAATAAAGACTAAAAGTGTTTTTTTTGTTCTAATATTCCAAAAAACCTTCTCCCAGAACCTCTCGTGCATCCGTTACAATTACAAAGGCTTTTGTATCAATTTCTGCCACAATATCTTTTAAATCCACAATCTCCTTTTTGGATACCACACAGTAAAGCACTGTCTTCTTGTCTCCCGAGTACATTCCTGTGGCGTCCAGTCCCGTCAGTCCACGATCCAGCTTTGTCATAATGGCATCCGCCACTTCCTGATACCGGTCTGTAATAATAAACGCCGCTTTGGAATATTTCATACCTTCCATTAAGGCATCCGATACCTTCGATGTGATAAAAATTGCCACAACTGCATAAAGTGCCGGTTTCAGACCAAACACATACAAACCGGCCAGCACAACTGCACCATCTATTACCTGTAATATCTGTACCACGGAATAATGACGGACTTTATGCTGTATCAGCACAGATACCATATCCGTTCCTCCAGTAGTTGCCTTTGCCAGCAAAACAAATCCGATTCCGATTCCGGTAATGACTCCGCCAAAAATTGCCGAAAGCATATAATCCCCTTGGGTCAAATCCACCTGCGGGATGATATACAGCCAAAAAGATAGAAGAACCGTACCTATGACTGTTCTTCCTATAAAACGTTTTCCTTTTATTTTCAGTGCAAATAAAAATACCGGGATATTCAAAACAATGTTGGTCAGCCAGAGAGGAATACCGCCTTCCACCAGTCCTGCGGTCACCTTTCTGATAATAATCGCAATACCCGTAAATCCTCCGGTTACCAGACCAATCGGCTCAAAAATACATTGTATTGCCAATGCCATGATTCCCGTACCCAGTACTATGAATAAAAAATCCACATACCATGGGCGGCTATTTAAAATTTTCATTTTCATCTTTCTTCCTCTTTTTCGTTCTGATAATCACCCATCTTTTTCATCAGGGCATGCTTGCGGAATACCTTCTGTAAGGTTTTTCTGAAAAATGATTTCCGCTCTCCTGTATATGCCCCCAGACCATACCATATCTGTGCACTCATCTTATCCCGGTATTCCCGGATAAATTCTTCCTGTCTCGGTGACGGTATCAGAGAAATTACAACGTCTGCCGCTTCACCGTTCACACCATTGATAATATTCTCCAAATCCCCTTGACATTCCTCCAAGGCAGCTTCCCCCACTTGATTTCTCTTAGGATACTGTTCATCCAGAATCTCCTGAAACCGTTCCAGCTCTGTTCGCTCTACGGCAAGGATATAAAGCCGCTTGTGATTTCGCACAATCCGTTTCATAAATTCGTGGAAAAATTCATGTTCATTGGTCTCCTTGAGACGCTGAGGTGTCATAATATTGGCAGCCGCCAAAATTTCCTTTTCTCCGATAATCGTTAAATCAGCCAGAGAGATTACCTCCTTGACTGCTTCGGAGCTTTCTGCGTCTGCCAGGGTTTTCATGGAAACTGTCTCTATAATATTCATGGAAGTGCTGTTCAAATAGCCCTCCGCTAAAAGAATCGCCTCCCGCACAGAATAATTATCGATTGGCAATCCCAAAATCTCTATCTTCTTTTTCATTGTTACACCTATTATTGTTTTTTCTACTGATAATATACATGAGTATAACAAAATCAAGGGGATTTTTCAACTACTGGTACTTGTCCCCAGCCTTCTGTTATTGATTTGTTGTAATAATTCTGACATTTTTCGATAATTTTTACAGTATTTTCACTTTTGGAAAGTCAAGATTTTTTCTCGCTTTTTTGCAAAACTTATCAACTTTATTATTTGTGTACAAAACTAATGTTCTATTCTTTTTCTATGTAAACCTATATTTTTTCCTTTTTTTCTGTGGATAACGTTTATAACTCCGTGTATAACTCATTTTTTTCGATATTTCCACACTTTTCGATGTGGATAACTTTTTTTCGCTTTTCGACACAAATTTTCGTCATTTTTCTCTGATTCTCAACATTTTGTGCAAATTGCTAATTTGGTCTATTTTTCCCTGCAAAATATTGGTTTCCTTATCACAATCTTATGTTTACCGATTTCTTTTTCATACAGGAAAGGTATCTTTTGTACATCAAAAAAGCTGTCATCCAATGGATGACAGCTCTCTATCATTCTTTTATTAGAAAATTCTTCTTACTGTAATAATGCTCTTATACGCTGCCGGTGATGTATACTTGATACCGGTAGATGGTGTACTAGCATGTACGATGGTGTCGTTGCCAACATAGATTGCAACGTGACCGCTGTAACAGATAATATCACCCGGCTGCATCTCGGACTGGCTTACTTCATATCCGACGCTTCTCATTCCACTGGAGGAATGAGGTAAGGAGATACCAAACTGTGCATATACACTCATTACAAATCCTGAACAGTCTGCTCCGTTTGTCAAACTTGTTCCGCCATATACATATGGGTTACCTACAAACTGGCATGCATAATTCGCAACTGCTGCTCCGCCGGAGCCTGATGGTGCAGAATAGTTTGAAGAACCACCGGAGCTCTTAGAACCTGAAGATTTCTGGGCTGCTTTCTGAGATGCCTTTCTGGCTGCCTCTTCTGCTGCCTTTCTCTCTGCTTCTTCCTTTGCGAGTCTCGCTTCTTCTTCTGCTTTAGACTCTGCCGTTACATAATCTGTAGATAAGGTTACATAGTCTGTGGAAACATAGCCTTCGCCTTCTTCCATGGTTACCTTAACCCATCCGTCTAACTCTTCTAATACGGTTAAATCATCTCCGCCCGGTACCAGACCCAACACAGATGCATCCATAGAAGCGTCTGTACGAACTTTCAATGTTTCTGTATTTACGGTTGCAAGTCTTCTTCCAACGCTCTTTGCTAACTCTTCATTACCAACTACTACAAATTCCTGTTTTACATAACCGGTCACATTACCGGAAGTAATCTTATACCAGTCACCTTCCACCGCATCAACGGTAGCTGCTGAATTGTTGTAAAGCTTTCCTAATACCTCTCCGTCTTCTCCCGGAGTACTACGAACATTTACATAGTTGTCAACCTGTGCGATAGCAATATCTGCATACTCAGATTTTACTACCGGAGTCTCATTCTCCTGCTTTGCACTTGCCTGCTGGCTATTTGCGATTGCCTTTGCAAATGAAAGGGAACCACCTGCTACTGTAGTTTCAGAAACTTCACTGCTGATACTGCTGCTTAACTGACTGGATAAACCTGCTGCCGGTGCTGCGTTTACTGCTAAAGTAGAACTTGTTAAAACAATTGCACTTGCAAGACAGCATGTCTTTATTCTCATCCTATTGCGGTTCATATGTGCCTCCAATATATTGATAATTTCTTTACCATTTGTTACGAATTTGTTACATTTATTACATGGTTATTATAACAAAGCCCCTTTATACTGTCAACCCCAACATATTGGAAGTTTTTTACACCGTTTATACTTCATTTATACTTGGTTTTCATACAGATACTTTTCCACAGAGGTAACCGCATTGGCTCCATCCGATGCCGCAGTAATGACCTGCCGCAACTGCTTCGTCCTTAAGTCCCCCGCCGCAAACACGCCTTTTGTCTGGGTAACGCCGTCTTCGCCAGCTATGATATAGCCCCCTTCATCCATTTTCACAAGGTTCCGGTATATTTCTGTATTCGGTTGGATTCCCACCGCAATAAATACTCCCTGTACCTCAAGTTCACTTTTTTCTTCTTTCTTCTTATTATATATGGAAATCTTTTCTACCATATCTTCGCCTTGAATCTCTTCCACGACGCTGTCCCATACTACCTCAATATTTTCCGTCTCAAACACACGCTCCTGCAATACCTTTGCTCCCCGAAATTCATCCCGACGGTGTACCAGATATACCTTTTCGCACAATCTTGCCAGAAACAGGGCATCCTCCAAAGCTACATCGCCGCCGCCAATGACTGCCGTGGTCTTTCCCTTGAAAAAAGCTCCGTCACAGGTAGCACAATAAGAAACTCCCATTCCCATCAATTCTTCTTCTCCCGGTATCCCCAATTTTCTGTGGGTTGCTCCCGTGGCAAGAATCAGGGTCTTGGTCTCATAAGTTTCTTTTTCCGTTACAATTTTCTTTTTTCCCTCTTCCTCTTGAATCTCCCGTACCTCTGCCGTTACAAAACTACATCCTAAGGCGTCAGCATGGGCACGAAATTTACTTCCCAAATCAAAACCGCCCACTCCCGGTATTCCCGGATAATTATCCACCTCATAGGTATTTAAAATCTGTCCTCCGCTCATAGGTGCCTTTTCAATCACAAGGGTTGCCAGCTTTGCCCGCTGGGCATAAATTGCAGCACTCAGCCCCGCAGGACCGCTTCCTATAATAATGACATCATATAACATATCTTTTTCCTCCGACTTTTTCTCTTGATTCTGTCTCTATACGGTATTCTATCATTTTTCCCGCCAAACCTCTATCTTATTTCCAAAAATCTATTGCCCTTTTTTCTTTTTGAGAGTACAATAACGTTACAAAGAAAGGTGGTGCAGATATGGACGTAGGAGCACTTAGTACAATTGCATTAAATCAACTCCCGACAACAGATGCACCCAGTGACATCGGTCTTGCCGTTTTAAGCAAACAGTTAGATGTCAGCCAGCAGATGGGCAGCGAGATGGTGAAGGCTCTGGAGAATTCAGTTACTCCTTATCTGGGCGGCAACATCGACGTTTCTGTTTAAAGGGACGAAAAGAGAGTTTTCTGATATCAGAAAACTCTCTTTTTCTATGAGGCAATTCCCATCCAAATAATCATACCGATGGCAAATACGATTCCGATTATCAAAGGAATCGTGATAAATTTTTCTGTTTTCGGTCGGGCAAATTCCAACTGAAAAGCTTCCAGCCTCTGGTTCTTCTTTGCCATAAAAACCCACAACCCAAAAACACAGGCTGTGGTAAAAATCGCAATGACCAGCCAACTTAGAGTTCCCATAAGCATCATTTGGGAATCCTCCAGCAGAGCCGCACTTTCCTCCACCGCCGATTCTATTCCTTTACTACTCTGTATCTTCATAATGATAACCATATTCAGGTTTAACACAAAGTGACATATCATGGATGCATAAATGCTTCCTGCGGCTTCTATTACCAACACTAGAAAAATACCAAAGGCGAAGGTATATAAAAACTGATTGAAATTCAAGTGCATACATCCAAACAGGAATGCACTCAAAAACATTCCGATTTTCATGCTGCTTTTCCGATAGGTCTGATACAACATTCCACGGAAGAAAAATTCCTCCACACAGGCAGGAAGTATGGCAAAGCAAAGCATATTCAGAAAAAAACGTTCCCCCTGCATACTCTGGGTCATTTCCACCACCTGATTATCCACCAGAAACATGGTCAGCATATTCAGCACTAACACCAGCGGATAAAACAGATAGGTCATAACCACCAGCAATAGTATATCCGATATTTTTATTTTTTTATAGGGAATACATTCCCGTACCTTCATTCCGGATTTTCTAATATAAATCCATGCCGGCAGAAAAACCATTGCCTGTGACAGGAAAATGTCCACATAGATGGAAATGTTCACTCCTCTTGTTAAAAATCCATATACAAGACTAAATCCCACATAAACCAGAATGGTAACCAGAAATGTCCGGTTTGCTCCTTTGTTTGTCGTCATAACTTCTCCTATTTCAATGCGACTGCTTCTACCTCAAGAAGTACATCTTTTGGCAGCCGTGCCACTTCCACACAGCTTCTTGCCGGAAAATCTGCGGCAAAAAATTCTTTATACACATCGTTAATAGTTCCGAAATCATTCATCTCTTTGATGAAAACGGTAGTCTTTACCACCTGATTCATGTCCGTTCCGGCTGCTTCCAGAAGATTGGAAAGATTCTTCATTGCCTGCTCAGCCTGTGCCTTTGGTCCCTCCGGGATTTCACCTGTAGCAGGATTTACCGGAATCACACCGGAAGTATACACCATTCCATTTACCTCAATTGCCTGTGAATATGGTCCGATTGCTGCCGGTGCCTTGTCTGTACTGATTACTTTTTTCATAATGATTTCCTCTCTTTCCTACAGCCTGCGGATTCCCCGCTCTGTAATCTCTATTTTTCTTTCTTTATATAAATGCCCTACGGCACGTTTAAACGCATTTTTGCTGAGACCTGTTTCCCTCTTAATAACTTCAGGAGATGCCTTATCATTAAAAGGAAGTACCCCTGCATATTCTTCAATAACTTCCATTACCTTTTCCGCATCGGGATTAATCTGCATATATGCCTTTTCCCGCAAGGTCAAATCCAGTTTTCCATCCGGTTTCACCTTGGTTACCCTGCTTTCGATTACATCACCGATTTTTAAAAAGCTGTAATCCTCATGCTTTGGTATCCGGGCAGAATATCGGTCATCCACTGCCACGAAGGCTCCGAAATTATCGCTGAACTCGTATACCCTTCCTTCCACCTTGTCACCGCTTTTATACGGAGAATCGGTTTTCAGCAAATCATAGATCCCCTTCATGGAAGCACAAAGTCTCCGGCTTTTATCAATATATAAGGTAACCAGAACCTCATCCCCCGGCTCTACCCTTGTGGTCATCTCCTTAAAGGGAAGAAAAAGGTCTTTTTCCAATCCCCAGTCTAAAAAGGCTCCAATCTGCCCTATCTCCAATACCTTCAATACTGCCAGTTCCCCCAGCTTCAACTTTGGCTGATTGGTGGTGGCTATCAGTCGGTCTTTAGAATCCTTATACAAGAAGACTTCCAGCTTATCGCCGATTTCCAGATGTTCCGGCACCTGTTTTCCCGGCAGCAGCACTCTGGTTTCATCCTCTCGACCATCTGCCAGATAGATACCAAACTCCACCTTTTTTACAACAGTCAGTTCCTGACATTCTCCTAATTTTATCATTTCTTTCCTCCAAAAAACTCCACAATAGCATAGGGTTTCTTATCTTCATCTGCCAACATTACGGCAATCTTATCTTCTTTTTCTTCCACCACCGGAACCATTACATCTCCCAATACCGCCGCTTTCCGGTATTCCACCCGCAGTTCTTCTACTTGAAAGTCCTCCGGCAAAAATTCTTCTGCAATTAACACGTACTTTCCATTGTTGACATGGGAATTGGTATCAATAAAGAAACGGTGGACTCCTATGAGTTCATATATTTTTCCAGTCTCCGGCAAAGCCAATTTTCTGGATGCACATTCCATGGGATAAGGAGCACTCAATTCATAAGCATCCAGCACTTCCTCAAAAATTCTTACCGGTCTGCCTGTTTCCGTATCCAAAAATGTCCATGTGGAATTGGCATAGGCTACGACTTTTCCGTTTTCATCTGTCATAGTCAGATTTCGATATCCGAAAAATCCTTTAAATTCATAAGGCCATGTGGCAATGACCAATTTTTCTCCCAACACCGGATAGCGTTCCACCACAATCTGCCATGAATTGAGAATCCAGCACACATGATGCTCTTTTAGGTAGTCCACACCCACTCCAAGACTCTCCGACTGAAACGCACAGCAATCCTGAAAATAATCCAGAATAGCTACCAGTTTGATTCTTTTGTTTTCATCTACTTCACTGTAACGCACACAGGCATCCATTTGATACATCCGCTTTAATTCCTCCCAGATATGGAAAAAAGCACCACTTGCATGGTGCTTTCCAAACTGGCCCACAAGGATTCGAACCTTGAAATGACGGAGTCAGAGTCCGTTGCCTTACCATTTGGCGATGGGCCAATATTTTTTCAACAATGGCTATTATACATGATAAGTTATATAAAAGCAAGTACTTTTTTAAAATAATTTTAGTTCCTTATCTACCAATGCATATTCCACCGCTTCTTCCCATATAATTCGGGCTTTTCCGTTGGTAGCTTCCAGCAACTCTTTTTCTATTTTTGCAGTCTGTTCTTTTGGAACCACCCCGTGCAGTTCCACATCCTGAGCATAAACACTGTCAATAATTGGTATGCCATTCTGTCCCAACGCATACTGAAGCTTGCCTACTTCCTGATAGGATGCCTGCACCTTTAACAGCTCTCCCTGCTGTTTCTCGATAACGACACTATTGGCAAGTCCTTCCTGGGTTGCCTTCTGGTATGCCCGCACCAGTCCTCCGGTTCCCAGTAATGTTCCACCAAAATACCGGGTTACCACAACCACCGCATCGTGAATCTCTTCCCGCAGTAATACATCCAGCATAGGACGTCCCGCTGTTCCGTTAGGCTCTCCATCATCGGAACATCTCTGTAATTCCTGATTTTTTCCGGCAACATAAGCATAGCAGTTGTGTCTTGCATCCCAATATTTCTTTTTCATCTTTGCAATAAACTCTATGGCTTCTTCTTCTGTTTCTATAGGTCTTACCGTGGCAATGAAACGGGATTTTTTCTCTGTAATCTCTCCCTCACCGCCTTCATACACAATCCGGTATGCATTTTCTGCCATCTGACTGTTCTCCTTTTCCCTTTTTCTTCTCTATCATAACACAGTCTCCTTGGTGCTATCAATTATAATGCTTTATTATTGAAAGATTTTTTGGTATAATATAAAAAGTATGATTTAAATAAAGAAAAAGGAGGTCTGCTATGAATTATGGAAAGAATCGTACATCCAGAAAACAGAAGGAACTGAATTCCAAAAGTACAATGGCCCGCAAAAGATTTACAGTCATTTTTTGCAAAGCCCTGCTTTTTTGTTTCCTTGCCGCAATTGTTATCGGGATATTTGTTGCTATCGGCTTTGCCCGTAAAATCATCAAATCCGCTCCCGACATTAATGATATAGATGCAACCCCAACCGGTTATCTATCTACTGTCTTAGATAGTGACGGCAACGAAATCGCAACTTTAGTTGCCTCCGGTTCCAACCGTGTCTACGTTACCATCGATGAAATTCCTTTGGATTTACAGCATGCATTCGTCGCCATTGAAGACGAGCGTTTCTACGATCACAACGGAATTGATATGAAGGGTATCGTACGTGCCGGCTTTAAGGGCATTACCAGCGGTCACTTTTCAGAGGGTGCTTCGACCATTACACAGCAGTTACTGAAAAATAACGTTTTTACCGACTGGACCAGCGAGTCCACTTTCTCTGACAGAGTGGAGCGAAAACTTCAGGAACAGTATCTCGCCGTACAGTTGGAGAAAAAAGTAGACAAGGATTGGATTATGGAAAACTATCTGAATTCCATCAATCTCGGTCAGAATACCTTAGGTGTACAGGCTGCCTCAGAGCGTTACTTTAACAAAGATGTCTCGGAGCTGACACTTTCCGAGTCCGCAGTCATCGCAGCCATTACTCAGAATCCGAGCAAGTACAATCCGGTTACCAACCCGGAGGAAAATGAGAAACGTCGTGCCAAGGTTCTCAAAAATATGCTGCAACAGGATTATATTACTGAAAAACAGTATGATGAAGCCTTAAAGGATGATGTGTACGAGCGTATCCAGATTGTAAATACGGAAATTGCCGACGATAATGTTACTTCTTATTTTGTAGATGCTCTTACAGAGCAGGCAATTCAGGTTCTGATTGACGAAAAGGGCTACACCGAGACACAGGCTTACAAAGCTTTGTACAGCGGTGGTTTAACCATCTATTCTACACAGGACAGCCATTTACAGGCCATCTGTGACGAAGAAGTCAACAACCCTGATAATTATGCCGGTAACCCGGAGTACTCATTCTCCTATCGGCTTACCATTCAAAAATCAGACGGTACTTATAAAAATTACAGCGAGCAAACCATGCTCTCCTACTATCAGGCAGAGGATAAGAGCTACGATATCAACTTTGCCAGTCAAGAGGCTGCAGATGCTGCCATCGAAAAATACAAAAATGCCATGATGGAAGAAGGCGATACCATACCGGAGGGCGGCGAAACCATCGTTTATACTTTACAGCCGCAGGCTGCTTTGACCTTAATGGACCAGTCTACCGGAGAGGTAAAAGCCCTTGTAGGCGGAAGAGGCGAAAAAACTGCCAGCAAGACCTTAAACAGAGCTACTTCCACTCCGAGACAGCCGGGTTCTACTTTCAAGATTATTGCAGCTTATGCACCGGCGTTGGATTCTGCCGGAATGACTCTGGCAACGGTACAGGATGATGCTCCGTATTCCTATGCAAACGGAACTTCCCTTAGAAACTATGACAGCAATTATCGTGGATTTACCACTCTTCGGGAAGCAATTACAGATTCCATCAACGTGGTTACCGTAAAAACACTGACAGAAATCGGCACACAGGTGGGTTACGATTACGCCAAGAATTTCGGATTTACTACACTGGTGGATGATGACAATACCCAGTCTCTCTGTCTGGGAGGTCTTACCAAGGGTGTTTACAACGTGGAACTGACTGCCGCATATGCAACCATTGCCAATGGCGGCACCTATACAGAGCCACGGTACTTCACAAAAATCTTAGACCATGACGGCAATGTGCTGGTGGATTACACCGAACCGCATACCCGTACTGTCTTAAAAGAGAGTACCGCATGGCTTTTGACTTCCGCTATGCAGGATGTTATGACTTCCGGTACCGGTACTGCCGCAAACATCAGTAATATGCCGGTTGCAGGTAAATCCGGTACGACTACTAAGGACCGCGACTCCGTATTTGCCGGTTTTACTCCTTATTATACTTGCGTTATCTGGGGAGGTTACGATGACAACTCACCGCTGAGCAGCACCCGTTACACAAAGAACATTTGGAAAGCGGTTATGCAACGTGCCAACGAAGGTCTGGAATATAAGGAATTTAAAAAACCTTCCGGTATCGAGACCGCAACGGTCTGCAAAAAGTCCGGCAAACTGGCTGTGGAAGGCATCTGTGATGCCGACCCGCGAGGAAGTCAGGTTTATACCGAATATTTTGCATCGGGAACGGCTCCGACGGAAATCTGTGACCACCATGTAAGTGCTACGATTTGTACGGCCTCCGGCAAACTCGCCAATGAGTATTGCCCGGATTCCACCAAAGCCACCAGCATTTATATCATTGGCGGTTCCCCGGATTCCGGTGACGGACCTTATCTGTTATCAGATGATTCCGCCACTTCTATCTGTGATGTGCATAATTCTTCTACGAATATGCTGGATACGATTGAGAGCATACCGGGAGTTATCAAGGGCAACGGCAGTGATAAATCGGAAACCAAACCTTCCACACCGACTCACCCGGATTCCTCCGAGCAAGGCGGAACAGAAGGCACCAGCTATGATCTAAGGAATCTTTTTCCTAGTCACTGACAATAACAAAAACTGCAGCACGGCAATGCCGTACTGCAGTTTCTTTTTTATCTTTTTACAGCTTCTTCTCGTCCAAATCCAATTCCAAACGATAGGAAATCAAATCGTCATTGATGACTCTCATATAGGAGTCCATTAAGGATTCCGCCACATACTGTGTCAGCTTTTTGAAATGCTCATAAACAGGCTTTTGACGGTATTCTTCCCATGTTCCCGAAGGAAGGGTAACAATCAGCATAATGACCGCCCTGCGGCTGCTCTCAAACTCCACTCGCACTGACATGGTATAAGTCTCGGAAATCGCCGAAAAATACCGTAGCAACCCCCAGAGTACCGTATATACCGATTCATAAAAAGAATCCGGTATTCCCTGTACCATATACTGAGGAGTATAAAAATGCATCTCTCTTTTTTCATTTCCCTTGATAAATTCCTGGCAGAGCATTTCTTCCATCTCTTCAAATCCATGACAGGAATGTTCCAATACCTCCTGTGCTTTGTGTAGCACTTCCTGCTCATAACGGGACAGCATCTCTTTTTCTTCCACATTCTTTCCGTAAATCCGCAGACTCTCCTCTGTAAGGTTCTTGGAAAACTGTAAAAACTGCTGACGCTCTTTCTTCTGCTGCTCCAATACCAAACTTTTTTCCTCTAAGCTTTTCTCCCGCTTTTGATATTTTTCTTCCAATTCATCAGCTTCCTGATTATTCACAGTATTGACACCGTACAGCACAAAGCCTTCCTCTATCATCTGATAAAATTCTTCCCGGAAATTGGCGGGACTCAAAAAAACGTGAAATACATTGCGTTCATTCAATAAAAAGCTTAGCTGTCCTTGGGTGATAGCTACGGTATATACGATACATACCGTATCGGGATAAACCTTGTTCATAAACTTTATCAGTTGTTCTCCGTCATAGCCCTTCAACTCCATATCTACCACAATAACGCCGTAGGTATTCTTTTTCATTAGCAATGCTGCATCAATTCCATTGTCTGCCGTATCTATTTTCAACTCTTCCGGCATAGCTTCTAAAAAGCCTTTAATTTCTTCTTCTCTATGATTAATAAACAGTAATCTCTTTTCCATTTCTCTACTCCTGTCGGGAAATAATATTATTTCGGAATTTTGTACCATTGTGATTTTGTATCGTTATCAGGATTAACTCCCCATTCACCACCGTCATTAAAGACATAATATTCTCCCTCATACTCCAAAATATCTCCTCTGGTTACTCCATTGATGGTTCCGTCTGTTTTCTTCATCGTAAGAATCCTACCGGTAAGCTTTTCCGTAGGGAACCAATCATAAGTCACCCCTCCCGGTCCCTTTCCGTCCGGGCCGGAAGCTGCCTGCTCACGAGTGAGAGAAAACTCTCTGCAGATAACCCAGTATTCTCCTTCCCATTCAAAAATTCCGCTTGGTTTCAAGGTTAGCTGCTGATATTCATCCGGAAACTTCTCCGGCAGCGGCCAGACATTGCTTTTTATCTCACAGTCTGTTCCCGGATAGGTATTTTCTCCTTCGCCCTCTCCCGGCTTAGTTCCCGGATTCCCGTGAACGCTGCAGGTAATCTGTTCCATACCGTTTTCTCCGTCTACCCAGCTATAAACACCGCCGGATGGGCAGAGTTCCCTACCATTATATCGTTCATCCATCACGCCGATAAATGCCAGTTTCAAGGAAGAATACTCTTCCGCTGTGTACTCTGTACTTATCTCACTGTATAATTCGTCTCTGTTGGACGCACAGGCGGCTGCTCTGGATTTCTCCACATGTCCCACGTAAACCTTTACCACAATCCCCACAAGAATCGCCAAGATTGCAATTACTACAATTAATTCTATCAGTGTATATCCCGCATTTTTCTTTTGTTTCATTTTAGCTTCAGTACCTCTAATATTTCTTATGTTTATACTGTAACTAATTTTCCGCAGGAAATCAAGAACCCTTTTCCATGAACCCTAAGAACGGCTTTTTACAAAGAAAAAACCCGGCAGAGAGTTGCCGGATTCTTTCTTTGTTGATGTATATACACTAAGGGGATTAGATATACTAACCCTTTCGGATTAGCCCATATTAGAACTTGTAGTTCTTTGGCTGGAAATCCGGGTAAGAGGACTCTAAACCGTGCTCTGTCGGATCCAGACCTGCTAATTCTTCTTCTTCGCTTACGCGGAGACCTACTGTCTTCTTAATTACCATAAATACGATGGTCATTGTTACGATCGTCCATCCTGCGATACATACAACACCAAGTGCCTGAATGCCTAAATGATGAAGTCCGCCGCCGTAGAACAGACCGTCATTATAATCGAAAAGTCCCACTGCCAAAGTACCAAACAGTCCACAGCATCCATGTACGGCTACCGCACCAACCGGATCATCCACTTTTAATTTATTCTCAATGAAGAGAACAGCTGCACATACAATGATACCTGCACATACACCAATGATGATGGCTCCTACTGCGTCTACGTTGTCACATCCTGCTGTGATTGCTACCAGACCTGCCAATGCACCATTCAAAGACATGGATACATCAGGTGCACCGTTTTTAATCCATGTAAAGATCATTGCTGTAACGGTTGCAAATGCCGGTGCCAATGTGGTTGTTGCAAAGATTCTTCCAAGATGTGCTCCATCTGCTGCTGCAGCACCATTGAATCCATACCAGCCAAACCAGAGGATAAATACACCCAAAGCACCTACTACGATATTATGACCAAGGATTGGTTTTGAGTTTCCGTCTTTATCATATTTTCCGATACGAGGTCCTAAGATAGCAGCTCCGATAAATGCTGAGATACCACCTACCATATGGATAACACAAGAACCTGCAAAATCAGTAAATCCCATATCTGTTAACCAAGCGGTTCCGCCCCATACCCAATGGGCCTCAACCGGATAAACAACTAAACTGATGATGAATGAATAAATAAGATAAGATACAAATTTGGTACGCTCTGCCATGGCACCGGATACAATGGTTGCCGCTGTTGCACAGAATACTAAATTGAATACAAATCCATACCAGTCACAATTCTCAAAATCAAACGGGTTCAAGCCCCATCCGATGAATTTACTTCCTTCGCCACATAAAAGGTTATAACCAACGAAGAAAAATGCTACAGTACCAAGACAAAAGTCCATGGTGTTTTTCATAATGATGTTACCTGCGTTTTTTGCTCTGGTGAAACCTGCCTCCACCATTGCAAAACCTGCCTGCATAAAGAATACCAAAGCGGCTCCGATTAAAAACCAGACACCCTGACTTCCAAATATTACGCTGTTAACCGCATCTAATGCTTCTGTTGAAACTTCTGCTAATAACATACGAACTCCTCCTTTTCCTGCCCACGAAACTTATTTTTCTTTGCTCCGTGATGCTTTTTTAGTACAAAAAAAGAGATAGCATGGAAATTTAGATTTTCTCTAACTTTCTATGTTATCCCCTTTGATAACTGATTACATTTTCATATTTTATTTTTATCATTACAGTGCCTCACTGCCTCGCTCACCGGTACGAATCCGAACCGTATCCTCAACTTCATATACAAAGATTTTTCCATCACCGTAATTACCGGTTTTAATCTTATCTACCACTTGATCAATTAAGGATTCTGCTACACTTTCATCTACAACTGTCTCCACTTTAATCTTCGGAAGCAGATTTACACTATACTGCGAACCTCTGTAAGACTGTCTGTATCCTTTCTGATTTCCATATCCCATGATATTCGTAATCATGACTCCCGTAACCTGTGTACTGTCTAAAATTCCTTTTAAATCTTCCAGCTTTTCAGGTTTGATGATGATTTCCAATTTTTTCATACTAAATCCTCCTTCTTACCTTTTTCGCCCAAGGCGTATATAGAAGGCCCGGCGGTCATAAGACCGCCTAACCGATTCTATCTGTTGCTTATACTTCGAAGATTAAGTCTCCGTAGGATGGCATTGGCCACATCTCTTTATCTACAATCATCTCTAATTTATCAATTGGGGCTCTCAGTGCATCCATAGCTGTTTTAACCTCATCTCTGTATGCAACTGCCTGTGCTCTGCCCTCTTCCATAGCTGCCGCTTTGTCTGTTGCCTCCTGCAATTTTGCAAGTGCTGTTTTAGCCTCTGCCAACAGGTCTGAAGTCTCTGTCAACAACTCTGTCTGTACGCTGACATCTGCTCCACAGGCTGCTGTTACGCTGTTGATGGATTTTGCCAAAGAGGTGGCATATTTGATAACAGCCGGAATAATCTGTTTGCCTGCAATGTTAATCATTGCTCTTGCTTCAATATTGATAGTCTTCGCATAGGTCTCATATTCTACTTCTACACGGGACTCCAATTCTGCTTTTGTAAATACACCGAATTTCTCAAACAGTGCCACGGATTTGTCAGTAGCCAGACACGGAATCGCGTCTACCATGGATTTGATATTTGGAAGTCCACGTTTCTCAGCTTCTTCTACCCATCCGTCAGAATATCCGTTTCCGTTGAATACGATTCTCTGATGCTCTGTTACATTTTTCTTGATTAAATCATGTACTGCCATATCGAAGTCATCTGCTTTCTCCAGAACATCACATGCCTCTGCAAATGCTTCTGCTACGATGGTGTTTAATACAACGTTTGGCTGTGCAATAGATGCCTTGGAACCAACCATACGGAACTCGAATTTGTTTCCTGTAAATGCAAATGGTGAAGTTCTGTTACGGTCTGTTGCATCCTTCATAAAGTCAGGTAAGGTTGCCACACCTGTCTTTAACATCTCACCCTCAATACTGTGTGTTGCAGCACCGGTGCTGATTAACTGTTTTAATACATCCTCTAACTGAGCTCCTAAGAAGATAGAAATAATTGCAGGAGGTGCCTCGTTTGCTCCTAATCTGTGGTCATTTCCTACATCTGCTGCGGATGCTCTTAAGATATCTGCATGTGTATCTACTGCTTTTAAGATACAGGACAATACTAACAGGAACTGTACGTTATCGTGTGGTGTATCGCCCGGATCCAAAAGGTTAATTCCGTCGTCGGTTGTGATAGACCAGTTGTTGTGCTTACCGGAACCATTGACGCCTGCAAATGGTTTCTCATGTAAGAGACAATGTAATCCGTGACGCTCTGCCACTTTTTTCAAAGTCTCCATTACCAACTGGTTATGGTCAACTGCAATGTTTGCCTCTGCATAGATTGGTGCCAGCTCATGCTGTGCCGGAGCAACTTCATTATGCTGTGTTTTTGCGGATACACCTAATTTCCAAAGCTCTTTGTTTACATCTTTCATGAAAGCTGCGATTCTTTCACGGATTGCTCCGAAATAGTGATCTTCCATCTCCTGTCCTTTTGCAGGTGGTGCTCCGAAAAGAGTACGTCCTGCGTAAATCAGGTCTTTTCTCTGTAAATATTTCTCTTCATCTACTAAGAAGTATTCCTGCTCCGGTCCAACGGAAGGTGTTACTTTCTTAGAAGTGGTATTTCCGAATAATCTTAAAAGACGAAGTGACTGCTCATTGATAGCTGCCATAGAACGAAGCAACGGTGTCTTCTGGTCTAATGCCTCTCCTGTATAAGAACAAAATGCAGTTGGTATACAAAGGGTTGCTCCTGCGGCATCCTGACGTACGAATGCAGGTGAAGTACAATCCCATGCTGTATATCCTCTTGCCTCGAAGGTTGCTCTTAATCCACCGGATGGGAAGGAAGAAGCGTCCGGCTCACCTTTGATTAATTCCTTACCGGAAAAGCTCATAAGAATTTTTCCGTTCGGCATCGGAGCTGTAATAAAGGAATCATGTTTCTCTGCTGTCACACCTGTCAGCGGCTGGAACCAGTGGGTGTAGTGTGTGGCACCTTTTTCGATTGCCCACTCTTTCATCTCATGTGCTACCACATCTGCTGTCTCTAAATCCAGCTCTTTTCCTTCTTCAATAACTTCTCTTAATTTCTTGTAGACTTTTTTCGGGAGACGTTCCTGCATAACTGCATCATTAAATACGTTCTCTCCAAAGATATCTGCTACGTTGAAATAATCTGTTGTCTTTTCTACGGTTCTTTCTTCCATGTTCATACATCCTTTCTTTACATTTTTTACAAATGCATCCCCTAAGTTACTTGTGCCTTTGTATTTGTCATATTTTAGAATTAAAAAAGGGCGTTCCACCTGTTATGGAACACCCTTGTTCTAATCTCTGCTAATAAGATACTCCAAATTCTTTTAAATTGCAAGGGAGTTTTTACTTTTTCGATGCTATTCTCCATTTTTTACAATTAATCAGAATTTTTCATTGAATTTTTGGCAAATGTCACAATACCTCTTATGCTTTTCCTACAGAACCAAATAATTCCATCTTATCTCTTACCGTCTGTTTGATTGCCTCTGTACCCGGTTTCAGGACTTTACGTGGGTCAAAGCCTTTGCCCTCTAAATCCTTACCTGCTTCAATATATTTACGCACCTCTGCTGTAAATGCAATCTGACACTCTGTATTAACGTTAATCTTAGATACACCTAAGTCAATGGCTTTCTTTATCATATCTCCCGGGATTCCGGTTCCGCCGTGAAGTACCAATGGCATCTCACCGGTAAGCTGCTGAATTGCATCTAAGGTCTCAAAGCTGAGTCCTGCCCAGTTCTCCGGATATTTTCCGTGAATGTTACCGATTCCTGCTGCCAGAAGGTCAATTCCGGTGTCGGCAATTTTCTTGCACTCCTGTGGGTCTGCACATTCGCCCATAGCAACCTTGCCGTCTTCTTCTCCACCGATGGCACCAACTTCTGCCTCTACGGTTACATTGTTCTTATGTGCCAGAGCTACAATCTCTTTTGTCAGCTCTATATTTTTCTCTATTTCTTCATGGGAGCCATCATACATAACAGATGAGAAGCCCGCCTCTATACATTTTATGCAGGCATCATATCCGCCGTGATCCAAATGCAGACATACCGGAACAGTAATATTCAGTTCTTCTAACATTCCGTTAACCATTCCAACAATGGTTTTGTAACCACCCATATATTTTCCGGCACCTTCGGAAACACCTAAGATAACCGGTGAATTCAGTTCCTGAGCGACTTCCAATACTGCTTTTGTCCATTCCAGATTATTAATGTTAATCTGTGCTACCGCATAATGACCTGCTTTTGCTTTCGCAAGCATTTCTTTCGTTGAAACTAACATATTTTGCCCTCCATATTTCCATTTCTTATACTTATAGTATACTTTCAATTTTTCTCAAATTCAAGCATTCCTATACATTATTTCTCTTTTACCATAATCTCCATAGCCTGATGATGATTTTGAATCAAGACCTCCCTGTGGTCACCGCCAAATTCCCCATCCAACGTCCATGGAATTTCCTCCTCTGCATAAAACCGTACCTTGTCTGCCCGGAAGGAATCAATCAAATCCGTAGTATCCTTCAGATTGGTAAGGCTGGCAATAATCTCGTTCAGTTCAATAATATTCTTCGGCTTGTGAATGAGGGTAACCTCAAACAATCCGTCATCCAGCTTCACATTTTTTCCGGTCATTCCCTTAAAACCACCCACCGAAGTAGAATTGGTAATCATTCCCAAAAGGAAATCTCCCTCTGTTTCCTGTCCATCATATTCCACTCTCATATGGTAGGACTTAATGGTGTGAAGTCTCTTAGCTCCCTCTAATATATATGCCACATGCCCCAATACGTTTTTCAATTCCTGACTGGTGGCATAAGACACATCTGTAAAAATTCCAAAGGCGGCAACATAGATAAAGAAATCTCCGTTGAATTCTCCCACATCACATGGGAATCTTCTTCCGGTTACCGCTGTCTTACCTGCATGAAGCATATTCTTCGGTATTTTAAGGGAATTGGCAAAATCATTGGTACTTCCTGCCGGAATATATCCGATAGGAACCTTCTCACCACTCTGCATCAATCCGGTAACCGTCTCATCCAGAGTGCCGTCACCTCCGCTGCAGACAATCAAATCATAATCCTTCGCCTGCTCCCTCACCACATTGGTGGCATCTTCACGTGCCTGAGTGGTATGTACCGTTACCTGATATCCCTCCTGAACCATTACATCAATAATCTCCAGAAGTCTGTTCTTGATTTGGCCCTTCCCTGAGTGACCATTTATTACAAATAGCAGCTTCTTCATTCTTCCTTACACTCCGTTTATCTGTTTCCTATGAATTCTACCATTTTTGCAATGGCTTCCTCCTCGTCTTCTCCCTCTGCCGTAACCGTGATTTTTTCGCCCTCCGGCAGACCAATGCTCATCATCCCCATAATGCTTTTTGCATTGATGTGCTTATCTGCGATATCCACAAAGACATCACTTTTAAACCTGCTGGCAAGCTGTACCAGCAATGCAATGGGACTTACACTATCTTCTTTTTCAAGACGTATCATTACTTCCTGCTTTTTCATATGCCCTCCTACTTTTCGGATACCCTCAAATCCTCTGCCATGATACCCAGTTTTCTAAGTCTGTGATTGACCCCGGATTTTCCCACTGCCGGAACCAGATAGGTTCCCAGCTCTTTTAAAGGTGCATCGGGATGTTCTAACCGGACATATGCCATCTCCCGAAGAGGTAATGGCAGATGTTCCAAACCAACCTTCTCTCTCAGATACTCGATATCTTCTATCTGTTTCACTGCTGCCGACACCGTCTTGTGAATGTTTGCCGTCTCGCAGTTCACCTGACGGTTTACACTGTTTCGCATTTCCTTGAGAATCCGTATATTTTCCAGATTCATCAATGCCACCGGTGCCTCCATAATGTTTAATATATCTACAATCTGCTCGCCTTCCTTGAGATAGACCACATAGCTTCTCTTCCTGCTTACAATCTTGGCCTCCATCCCAAAGCTGTTCATGATATCCCGTAGCTGCTCCGCCCGGTCTTCTCTGTTACAGACAATCTCAAAATGATAAGCTTTCTCCGGATCGCTCATGGAGCCGGAGGTCAGAAATGCCCCTCGGATAAATGCTCTTTTACAGCAAGCATTTTGCAGATAACTGTTCTTTACACTTAAATCCTCATGGAAAAGATTTCCGGTAATTTCCCGCTCTTCCACATCGGAAATACTCGTCTTAATATTATATGTTTTCTTAGCCAAAGTAAAGTATTTTCTCACCAGCTCCTCATTCTCGGATTCAAAGGAAAGAAAGTCCCTCTCCTTTCCGTGAATCACTCTTCCCGAGAAATTCAAGAACGCTGCCAGCTCTGCCAGTTGACAGTGTCTGCTTTTGCTGATATGTCCTAAAAGCTCTTCCTTTACACTTCCGGAAAATGACATAACTCTTCCTACTTTCCTCTCAACGCATCTTTTCCAATATCTCTATGCTCTATCTTGATTCCATAACCGGAATTTTCTTTCAGACGGTTATATAATTCATTTGCCAAAGTCACAGAACGGTGTTTTCCTCCGGTACATCCGATACTGATGACCAACTGATTTTTCCCCTCGGAGATATAGTTGGGTATCAGAAATTCCACCATGTCCTGTAGCTTATCCAAAAAGTCATGGGATTCCTGATATTGCATGACAAAATCCTGTACCTCTTTGTCATTTCCGTTTTTTGCCCGCAACCCCTCTACATAATATGGGTTCGGAAGAAAACGTACATCAAACACCAAATCCGAATCCGTAGGGATTCCGTATTTAAAGCCAAAGGAAAGAATCGTCACAAACAGGCTCTTGTAATCCTGATTCTGCACAAATATTTTCTCCAGTTCCAACTTTAACTCTCGGGTCAGAAGCCTGCTGGTATCAATAATATAATCTGCCTGTTTTTTCAGAAATTCCAGTTTCTCACGTTCCAGCACAATTCCTTTATCAATCCGATCTCCGCCGGACAGGGGATGATTTCTTCTAGTCTCTTTGTATCGTTTGATTAATACCTCATCCTCCGCCTCTAAGAAAAGAATCTCAAAGGAAATCCCCTGGGCACGAATCCGCTCCAGAACCTCTCCCAACTCACTTAAAGCATTGTTATTTCGGATGTCAATGCTGACTGCCACCTTCTCCAACTCATCGTTGGATGCCATGGACAGCTCCGCAAATTTTTCTATCAAGGAAATAGGCAGGTTATCTACGCAGTAATATCCCATGTCTTCCATAATCTTGACTGCGGTTCCTTTTCCCGCTCCCGACATTCCCGTTATAATTACAAATTTCATCTGAAATCACCAACCATCTTCACTTCCGGTTCCAGCTTCACGCCAAACTGCTGCTGTACTCTTTGCTGAACCTCCTGCATAAGTCTGTAAATATCCGTTGCACTGGCCTGCTCTTTGTTAATCACAAAGCCACAGTGCTTCTCGGAAACCGCTGCACCGCCAACCTGAAATCCTCGGAGGCCCGCATCCATAATCAGCTTTCCTGCATAATAACCCTCCGGTCTTTTGAAAGTACTTCCTGCACTGGGATATTCTAAGGGCTGTTTCTCATTTCTTTTTGCCTTCAGTTCCTCCATCCGTGCCCGTATCTCTTCCTGTTTTCCCGGCTGCAATGCAAGCTCCGCCTCCAGCACCAGATATTCCTGCTGCGGAATACAACTGTGACGATAGGATAAATCCAATTCTTCTACCCTTAACTTCTTTTCTTCTCCCTGCTTTGTCAGCACCGTCACCGATGCGATAATGTCTTTCATCTCACCGCCGTAAGCTCCGGCATTCATTACCACAGCTCCGCCCATACAGCCCGGGATTCCCGCCGCAAATTCCATGCCCGTCAGACCATGCTCCAAAGCTGTGTGTGCCGTTTTGCTCAGCAACGCTCCCGCTTCTGCATAGATACGCCCTTCTTCTACTCGGATTGCAGAGATGTTCTTTCCTATTTCAATAACCGCACCACGGATTCCCTTGTCGGAAACCAGCAGATTACTTCCGTTTCCGATAACCAGATATGGAATCTGATATTCTCCGCAGCATCTGATTACCTCCGGTAATTCTTTTCTGTCCGGCATCAGATAATATTCCGCCGGTCCTCCCACCCGGAAGGTGGTATGCTTCGCCATAGGTTCTTCTTTGAATATCCGTTTTTCTTCTGTAAGATTCCACAAAGCTTCTTCAAATTTTTTCATCATTTTCTATCTGCTTTTCCTACGCTTCTTTCAAAAATGCTACATATCCCAGAAAGGCTTCATACAAATCTACCTTACTGATAATCTCCCATGGTGCATGCATATTCAAAACTGCCACACCGCTGTCGATGACCTGCATACCGTAATTTGCCAAAATGTAAGCGATGGTTCCGCCACCACCCTGGTCTACCTTGCCCAGCTCCGAGGTCTGGAAAGCCACCTCATGTTTATCCAAAATTCCTCTGAGTTTTGCCATATATTCCGCATTGGCATCATTGGAGCCGCTCTTTCCTCTGGAACCTGTATATTTGTTGAACACCAATCCTCTTCCGAAATATGCGGAATTTTTCTTTTCGGATACCGAAGGATAGTTCGGGTCAAAGGCTGCACTAACATCAGAAGAAAGTACTTTGGAATTGCTCATGGCTCTGCGAAGTGCCAATTCTGAATACTGTCCTGCCAGTTCCATAACCTCTGCCACCGCATTCTCAAAGAACCGGGACTGCATTCCTGTGGCTCCTACGCTTCCAATCTCTTCCTTGTCTACTACCAGACATACGCTGGTGGTCTCCGGTTTATCCATCTCCAAAATTGCCCGGAATGACGGATAAGCACAGACACGGTCATCATGTCCATAGCCCATAATCATAGAGCGGTCAAAACCGTAATCTCTGGCTTTTCCTGCCGGAACTGCCTCAATCTCAGCAGACAGGAAATCCTCTTCTTCTATACCATATTCCTTCATCAGAATGTTTAATACATTTGCTTTTACCAGGTCTTTGACCTCTGCTTTCTTATCCTCTTCTGCCGGAATGCTGGCAATCAAAATGTCCAGATTTTCTCCTTCAATTACCTTAGCCGCCTTCTTTTCCATCTGCTCGCCAGCTAAATGAATTAACAAATCGCTGACACCGAACACCGGATCATCCTCTTTGTCTCCTACACTGACCTTCACAACGGTTCCGTCTTTTTTCACAATCACACCGTGTAATGCCAAAGGCAGAGTTACCCATTGATATTTTTTCACGCCACCGTAATAATGGGTATCCAATAATACCAGTCCTGTGTCCTCATACAACGGATTCTGTTTCAAATCCAGTCTCGGCGAATCAATGTGAGCTCCCAAAATATTCATACCCTTTTCCATCGGCTCTTTTCCCATAACAAACAGTGCCATGGATTTTCCCATTTGATTTACATAAATTTTATCTCCCGGTTTTAATGCCTGTTTTTTCTCAATGGCCTCCTGTAAAGGGATATAGCCTGCCGCCTTTGCCTGTGCCTCAAAAAATTCTACACATTCACGCTCGGTCTTACAGTCCGAGAGAAACTGGCGATAGTCCTCTCCGAATTTTAACACCGGTTCTCTCTTTTTTCCTTCCGGATATTTCTTCCACGCATTTTCTCTTTCCATTTTTATTACCTCTTTTCTTATTCATCTTCTTCGCTTTTATTCAGATTTTCCTGCACACGGCGGTATAACTCCTGTGCCGCATTATACCCCATTTTTTTCTGTCTGTGGTTTACCGCTGCGGATTCACAGATAACCGCAAGGTTTCTGCCCGGACGGATTGGCAGGGTGTGGCATACTACCTGATTGCCCAGTATTTCTGTATATTCTTCCTCTAAGCCCAGACGGTCATATTCATTTTCTTTCTTCCAATCCTCTAATTTAATGACCAAATCAATGTTCTGTTTTTCCTTTACCGCTTCCACACCGAACAATGTCTTGACATCCACGATTCCGATGCCTCTCAATTCAATAAAATGTCTGGTAATTGCCGGGGAGGTTCCAATCAATGTATGCTCATTGATTCTTTTTATTTCCACCACATCATCTGTTACCAGACGGTGTCCCCGGTGTATCAGCTCCAATGCTGCCTCACTTTTACCGATTCCACTTTCACCGGTAATCAACAGACCCTCTCCGTAGACATCCACCAGTACACCGTGAATGGTCACCGTCGGTGCCAGTTCTTCGCTCAAGCAGAGAATCAGCTCTGCCATAAAACTGGAAGTGGTGCGGTCGGTTCCCAGCAGCGGAACATCTTTTTCATTTGCAATCCGCAGAAAATCTTCATCCGGTTCAAAATCACGGCAAAAGATAATACACGGAATTTCTTTCCCCAACAATTCCTGATAAATGCTGATTCGTTTATCCTTATCCAACTGTTTTAAAAAGCTGACCTCTACCATTCCGATAATCTGCACACGGTTAGGTTCAAAATACTCAAAATAACCGCTTAACTGCAACGCCGGACGGTTGACATCCGACAACGTTACCTTATGTTTTTTCAAGTCCAAGCTTTCGGTAAAAACTCTTAAATCCAACAGTTTTGCCAACTTGGATACATTGACGCTTTTCTGGCTCATACGACTCTCCTTCTCCGGTATCTTTTTTATAAAAACTTTCCTCTATTCTTCATCATATCACAGAAAAATAGCCGCTTCAACAACTAGGTATGGAAAAACTTGTATACAGCTTCCGCACTTCTGCGATTCATGGATTCCACCGCCTCCAGCTCTTCAATTTCCGCATTTCGTATGTCATCAATGGAATCAAAATTCCTCATCAATGCCTTTCTTCTGGCAGCTCCTATTTCCGGTATATCATCCAGAACAGAGTGCACCTGACTTTTGCTCCTGAGGGAACGGTGATACTCAATGGCAAATCGGTGTGCCTCATCCTGTATTCTGGTAATCAGCCGAAAGCCCTCACTGTTTTTATCCATAGGAATTTCTTCATTCTGATAATACAATCCTCTGGTTCTATGGTTATCGTCTTTTACCATTCCGCAGACCGGAATATCCAAATGCAACTCTTCCAATACCGCAAGGGCAATATTCACCTGACCTTTTCCTCCGTCCATCATCAATAAATCAGGAAAACGATTGAAGCTTCCCAGTTCCTGACTGCCATCCTCTAATTCCTGCTGCTCCTGTAAACCATGACGGAACCTTCTTGTCAGCACCTCATACATGGAAGCATAATCATCCGGTCCCTGAACGGTACGAAGCTTGAATTTACGATAGTCACTTCGCTTCGGTTTTCCCTTTTCATAGACAATCATGGAACCTACACTTTCAAAACCGCTGGTGTTGGAAATGTCGAATGCTTCCACCCGCTTTATCTCCTCCATGCCCAACAGTGCAGCAATCTCTTTCATTGCTCCGATGGTTCTTCCTTCTTCCCGTTTCATCCGCTCTTTGTCCTGACTCAGTACCAGTTCCGCATTTTTCCTTGCCAGCTCCACCAGACGCTCCTTGTTTCCCTTCTGCGGAATACGGATATATACCTTCTGACCCTTTCTTTTGGAAAGCCACTCCGCAATAACCTCCGGTTCCTCCACCTGGCTTTGCAGCATTAGCTCCTTTGGAATATAAGGGGTTCCTGCATAAAACTGTTTCAAAAAGGTGGTCAGTATGGCACTCTCCGTCTCTTCGTTTCCAATCCTCAGATAGAAATGATCCCTTCCGATAAGCTTGCCGCCTCGGATAAAGAATACCTGTACCACCGCATCCCGGTCATCCTTTGCCATAGCGATAATATCCTTATCCTCACCGTCTGTATTGGTAATTTTCTGTTTCTGAGCAACTGCCCGCACACTGTTCAAAAGTTCCCGGTACTCTATGGCTTTCTCGAACTCCATCTCTTGGGAGGCTTTCTGCATCTTTTCTTCCAGTTCTTTTAAGATACCCTGATAATTTCCGTTTAAAAACTCCAATACGTGTTCTATATTCTGTGCATATTCTTCTTTCGTTATGTAGCCCTGACAAGGTGCCTGACATTGATGAATATGATAGTTCAGACAAGGACGTTCTTTTCCTATATCTTTTGGAAGTTTTCGGTTACAGGTCCTAATTTGGTAAAGTTTGTGAAGCAAATCAATGGTATCCTTTACTGCCGTGGCACTGGTATAAGGTCCAAAATATTTGGATTTATCCTTTTTTATCTGACGGCAAAAAAGGACCCTGGGAAATTCCTCTCCCAGCGTCACTTTAATGTATGGGTATGTCTTATCATCCCGAAGCATGGTGTTGTACTTGGGACGATGTTCTTTAATCAGATTGCACTCCAGAATCAAAGCCTCCAGCTCTGAATCTGTAATGATATATTCAAATCTGGCAATCTGCTTTACCATCTGATCCTTTTTGATTCCTTCATTGTGGCTGGGGCGGAAATACTGCCTCACACGGTTCCGCAGCTTTACCGCCTTTCCCACATAGATAATGGCATCATTGGCATCATGCATGATATAAACTCCCGGCTTTTCCGGCAGCTTTTTCAATTCTTCTTCAAAATCAAACATATGCATCTACGGTATTTTCTTCTTTCTCTTCCTCCGGTTCCGGTATTCCTTTTAATTCACGGTAAATCTTCATAAATTCGGCTCCGGTAATATTCTCATTTTCATACAAATAGTCAGCTATCTTATCCAGAATCTCACGATTCTCCAACAACAATTCTTTTGCTTTTTCGTAGCTTTCCTTGAGAATCCTCATAACTTCTTCGTCAATCTGTGCCGCTGTTTTTTCACCACAGTTAAGACGGGCTTCTCCGTCCAGATACTGATTCTCTACCTCTGCCAGTCCAATCAGTCCGAACTTCTCCGACATACCGTATTGTGTTACCATGGCACGGGCAATTCTGGTCGCCTGCTGAATATCGTTGGAGGCTCCGGTTGTCACAGAGTGGAACACGATTTCCTCTGTAGCACGTCCTGCCATAAAGGTAACCAAATCTGCCTCCAGCTCTTCCTTGGATTTTAAGAACTTCTCCTCCTCCGGAGTCTGCATTACATATCCCAAAGAGCCATGCGTTCTCGGTACGATGGTAATTTTTTGTACCGGCTCTGTATGCTTCTGAAGTGCAGTCACCAAAGCGTGTCCCACTTCATGATAAGCAACAATTTTCTTTTCTTTCGGACCCATGATACGGTCTTTCTTTTCTTTTCCTGCAATGACTACCTCTACGGACTCAAATAAATCCGCCTGGCTTACATATTTTCTGCCATGTTTAACGGCATTGATGGCAGCCTCATTAATCATATTCGCCAAATCAGAACCTACGGCTCCCGATGTGGCAAGGGCAATGGCTCTCAAGTCTACGGTCTCATCCATCATAACGTCCTTGGCATGCACCTGTAAAATTGCCTCTCTTCCCTTTAAATCCGGTTTGTCCACAATGATTCTCCGGTCAAAACGTCCCGGTCTCAACAGGGCTTTATCCAAAACCTCCGGCCGGTTGGTTGCCGCCAGAATTAACAGACCCTTGGAAGCATCAAATCCATCCATCTCTGCCAGTAGCTGATTCAATGTCTGCTCACGCTCATCATTGCCACCATATCGGTTGTCCCTGCTTTTACCGATGGCATCAATCTCATCTATAAAAATAATACACGGTGCCTGTTTCTGTGCTTCTTTGAACAAATCCCTTACTCGGGAAGCACCTACACCTACGAACATTTCCACAAAACTGGAACCTGCCAATGAGAAAAACGGTACGTTTGCCTCACCTGCCACTGCCTTTGCCAATAGTGTTTTACCGGTTCCCGGAGGTCCTACCAAAAGTGCTCCCTTTGGCAGCTTTGCTCCTATCTCTGTATATTTCTGCGGATTATGAAGAAAATCCACTACCTCTTGCAGAGATTCCTTGGCTTCGTCCTCTCCTGCCACATCCTTAAAGGTTACACCTGTTTTCTTTTCCACATAGACTTTGGCATTGCTCTTGCCGACACCCATAACGCCTCCGCCGCCCATACGTTTTGCGATAAAGGCAAACAAAACCCATACCAGCACCAGCGGAATCACAAAACTTAAAATATTATAAATCCATACGGATGTGTTGTCCGGTATAGTACCTTTCACAACTACATCATGTTCTTTTAAAAGTGGAAGCAAATCCGGGTCATCCACAATTCCGGTATAATAGGTAATTTTGCTCTTTCCCGTCTGAGGCATCAAAGATGTGGTGTTATTTTCACTCTTACTCTGGTTCTCCTCTTCTGTTTCTTTCTCACTGTCCTTCATGGTAATCTCAATCTGAGTAGAGCTAATCTCTACGCTCTTGACCTTGTCCTCTCCCACCAACTCTAAAAATTTGGAATAGCTGATTTCCTCCGAACTCATACCTTCCACCTGTCGGTTTACATAACTCATGAAGAAGAGTGCCAACAAAGAAATTACTAAAAATGCCAGAAACATAGAACCATTTTTATTATTCTTGTTATCTCCCCCGTTATTGTTGTTATTATTGCCGTTATTTCCATTCATCTGATTGTTATTATCCATACTTTCCTCCATATATATACTGTCTTTCACAGTATCGTCTTTATTATATGTTGCTTTCCCCCTAAAATCAATATGCATATCGTGAACTTTTCTTGTCCTTTCTAAAGTTTTTCTAAAGTTTTTTGAGAAACTTCTGGATTTCTTCCTGACCTAGTTGTATAATATATGAGTTATTTTAAATTTAAGGACATTTATAACATACACATTATTAAGGAGGAAAAACCTATGCCTGTAAAATACGTCTTTGTCACCGGTGGTGTTGTTTCCGGTCTTGGAAAAGGTATTACGGCTGCATCTTTAGGCAGACTTTTAAAAGCCCGCGGTTTTAAAGTAACCATGCAGAAATTCGACCCATACATCAACATTGACCCGGGAACGATGAACCCAATCCAGCACGGAGAGGTTTTCGTAACGGATGACGGTGCAGAAACTGATTTAGACTTAGGTCATTACGAACGTTTTATTGATGAAAGCCTGAGTAAAAACTCCAATGTTACTACCGGTAAAGTTTACTGGTCCGTACTGCAGAAGGAACGCCGTGGAGATTTTGGCGGAGGTACGGTTCAGGTTATCCCGCATATCACAAATGAAATCAAAAGTCGGTTTTACCGCAACTTCACTTCCGAAGATACCCATATCGCTATTATCGAGGTGGGGGGAACCGTGGGAGATATTGAAAGCCAGCCTTTCTTAGAATCCATCCGTCAGTTCCAGCATGAAGTAGGAAGAGAGAATGCCATGTTGATTCATGTCACTTTGATTCCTTATATTAAGGCATCTGGCGAACTGAAGACAAAACCGACCCAGTCCAGCGTCAAGGAATTGCAGGGAATGGGTATTCAGCCGGATATTATCGTATGCCGTTCCGAACATGAACTGGATCAGGGTATCAAAGATAAAATTGCTCTTTTCTGTAATGTTCCGAACAATCACGTCCTCCAGAATCTGGATGTGGAATATTTATACGAAGCTCCGTTGGCAATGGAAGAGGAACAGTTAGCACAGGTTGCCTGTGAATGTCTCCACTTAGATTGTCCAACCCCGGATTTATCCGATTGGAAAGATATGGTCAACGCTCTTCGCAATCCAACCAAAGAGGTTGAAATTGCATTGGTAGGCAAATATATTCAGCTTCACGATGCATATATCTCCGTTGTGGAGGCTTTAAAACACGGCGGTATCGCAGAACGTGCCACAGTCAATATCAAATGGGTAGATTCCGAAGAATTGAATGAAGATAATATAGATGAAATTTTGGGAACTGCACAGGGTATTCTGGTTCCGGGCGGTTTCGGAAGTCGTGGAATTGAAGGTAAGATTCTTGCTGCCCGCTATGCCCGCGAAAATAAGATTCCATATCTGGGACTGTGTCTGGGTATGCAGGTTGCCATTATTGAGTATGCCCGCAACGTCTGTGGTTTTCACGATGCCCACAGTATTGAACTAGACCCAAACACCACCCATCCGGTAATTGCTCTAATGCCGGATCAGGACGGCGTAGAGGACATCGGCGGTACTTTAAGACTTGGCTCCTATCCTTGTGAACTGGAGGAAGACTCCAAAGCACGGAAATTATACGGACAGGCTGTTATCCACGAAAGACATCGCCATCGTTATGAAGTCAACAACGATTACCGCAATGCTCTGACAGAAAACGGTTTGAAGCTCTGCGGAATTTCTCCTGACGGAAGAATCGTGGAAATGATTGAAATTCCGGATCACCCGTGGTTCATTGCCACTCAGGCACATCCTGAATTTAAATCCAGACCTAACAGACCACATCCTTTGTTCAAAGGATTCGTGGAAGCTGCAATCAAATGCAAACGATAAATTCTCACAATAAATAAAACAAGGCGAAGCTGTATTTCAGCTTCGCCTTACTTATTCTTACTTATTATGTAATGAATTGAGTCTACTCTTTCTCCTGATCTAGGAATCTCATCTTTTGATTCTCCATCTCACTGCCTGAGTACTCATACTTCGCACTGTTCATCAGCTTCAAGCATTTGCTGCACAGGGTTCCAAAGGTAACCGGTGCTCCGCATCTGGCACAGCGGATGGAAACCAGTCCCCGCATATCTCCTTTATCCTTATACTCAATTCTTCCCTCTTTAATCCAGTTTTTTACTTTTTTCTGAGAAATGCCAAAATGTTCTGCCACCTGATGCTCTGTTACATCATTGGCACGAATAAATTCCCGCACTTCATCAAACAATTTATTTTCCTCACAGGATGGACAATACTCTTTATCGCTCATAGCAGGAAGTGTTCTTCCGCACATCTTGCAATACTTTCCGTCCTCTCTCATAGTTCCAGCCTTCACTATTACCATCCCCTATACTCCAATTTCTATCTTTAATGTTATATAGAAAACAACTTATTGTCAAGGTTATACAAAAAAATGTTTTTCTTTTTGTGAATTACTACACCTTGCACCATTTCTTTCCACATGCTATGATATTGTTAAATAAATAACGTAAACCAATGAGAGATGAGCAAGGTATAAAAATGCGGCCGCATTTTTATTTTCTTCGCTCTTTTTTATTTAATGATTTGTATGTAACTTCTGCATCTTAGCCTTTTTTATTTCGTTGAATATATGTCCTTTTCCAAACCGAGGCTAAGTCCAGAGACTACATAAATATGGTTTTAACCATTCTCCATTAGATGATTTCCAACAAATCATCTGACTGCAGGCAGTGAAATAATATAAGCGGAGAACCATCCGCTGCTCTGTGAGGGGAGTTTCTATTATTATTACATAACTGCTTGCTACCTATTCTCATGGAACCTTCCATATCTTTTTCAGTTCTGGATATGGAAGATTCTATGGAACTAAACTTTTCTTTTTAACCTACATCGTATATAATAAGGGTAATTGTTAGCGACAACATTACCCTTTTTTTATTTCTCAGGAGGTAGCTGTATGCGGTCTGATTTTTTAGAAGCTTTAGAAGATTCTCCGGTAATTGCTTCCATCAAGGATGAGGACGGCTTGGAAAAATGTTTGCAGTCTGATATTTCCATTGTCTTTATCTTATACGGTGATATTTGTAATATTGGAGATATTGTAGAAAAGGTAAAGTCTTCCGGCAAACTCGCCATGGTACATGTGGATTTAATACACGGACTGAGTTCCAAAGAAATTGCCATTGACTTTATTCAGAAATATACACAGGCAGATGGTATCATTACCACCAAAGCCCCGCTTATCAAACGAGCCAAGGAACTGGGGCTCTATACGATTCTTCGTTTTTTTATTATTGATTCCATGGCTTACGAAAGTATTCATAAGACTATGCGGAGTGCAAAACCGGATTGTATCGAAATTCTTCCGGCTCTGATGCCGAAGGTGATTCGCAAAATCTGTAAAGCTTCCCCTACACCGGTGATTACCGGCGGTATGGTTTCTGAAAAAGAGGATATTATGGCATTGCTACAAGCAGGTGCCGTATCCATCTCCTCCACCAATCAGGATACTTGGTTTATTTAAAAAAAGAGATTGCAGCCTATGCTGCAACCTCTTTTTTATTTTCATCTTTATCTTTAAATACCATTCCCAACAGAATCGGTGTAATCAGAGTCGTCACAATAACCACCAATACAATCGGTGCAAACAAATCATCATTCAGCATGCCTGCCTGATATCCCTTTTGTGCCACAATCAATGCAACCTCACCACGGGAAATCATACCCACACCAATCTGTAAAGATTCTTTGGTGGTATACTTGCAAAGCTTGGCACCCAGACCACATCCAAGTACCTTTGTCAGAATTGCAATCGCCAGCAATATGAGTGAAAACAGAATTAGACTTCCGTTTAAGCCATCCAGATTTGTCTTCATACCGATACTTGCAAAGAATACCGGTGAAAAAATCAAATAAGAAGGAATGGAGACTCTTCGTTCCACATAGTTTTCTATCTTCATAGAGCAGAGCATCAATCCTGCAAAATAAGCTCCGGTAATATCCGCAATGCCAAAGAATTGTTCAGAAGCATATGCCATAAGGAAACAGAATGCCAGCGAAAGTATTGCCGTTCTTCTCAAATGATCCTTTTTTTCTATCCATCCTTTTGCTTTGCTAAGTATAAACCAAAGCACGCCGATTACTACAAAATATAGGGCAATTTTACCCAGTACGGTTGCCGGATTCACACTGGTATCCTCTAAACTTGTAACAACAGTAAGTACGATAATTCCAAGAATATCATCTATGATTGCTGCTCCCAGAATGGTTGCTCCCACTTTTCCTTTCAGGTGTCCCAGCTCCCGCAATGTTTCTACGGTAATACTTACCGAGGTCGCCGTCAGTACAACACCAACAAACACAGCCTTCATACATTCTCTAAAATCAGAAACATCCACATGGAAGTACAGGGCATAGGAAACAAATCCTCCCAACAGCGGTAAAAGAACTCCACAAACCGCCACCACAAAAGATGCCACACCATTCTCTTTCAATTCTGTCAGGTCCGTTTCCAGTCCCGCACAGAACATTAACAGAATAACACCGATTTCTGCCATGTATGCTAAAAAATTTCCGTCACTTTCCATCTGAATCAAATTCAATACGGACGGTCCCAGAATAACACCTGCCACCAGAGCACCTACCACCTGTGGCATATTTATCTTTCGGGTAAAAAGTCCACACACTTTCGTGGAAATCAAAATAATCGCCAAAAATAGCAAAAAGTCAAATGATTCCATATAATTCACCTCTTTTTATTTTTCTCTTTGCATTTCGCAATTTTTACTTACCCCTTATATTACTCTCATTCATTTAAAAAAACCATCTACATATTTTTCAAATTTTATATTTTTTTTATACTTTTTTTTGTAACTTTTTATAGTTGCAAAATTAACAAAATATTTACACATTTTTATCTTATTTCCTTTTTTCATGCACCTATTTGTCGAATCCATATAGGAAAAAGTCACGTTCACGAAATCAAATTCCCAACAGACTTTGCTGACGGTCATTACCATGAATTCTCTCATTGACAGCCCTATCGATTTTAAATACACCGAATAGAATAACAGGGAAAAGCCCCGGAAGTTCAACCTTTCCGGGGTCTTTTCGAGGAGTTTAGTTATGAAAATGTTAATCTATAATAAAGGTATTGTTGCCACATTTAGCTTACCTCATTTGATAGATTCATTATAGAAATGATTTGTGACAAAACTGTGTCGCAACCCTTAAAGGATTCTAAAATAAATCTAAAAATTCCTTTTATTTTGTTTAGATTTTCTTAACATTTACATTTCCCATCGGATTTTGCTTCCTGCCTCTCCTTTCTCTACAATCAGCTTTTTCTCCAGTTGTTCTTTCAACTCGCTTACATGAGAGATAATTCCCACCTGTCTGTGTTCTCCTGCCAACTCCTGCAGCACCTCTATTGCCTGCTGACGAGACATTTCATCCAAGGAACCAAAGCCTTCATCTATAAACATCACATCCAACTGCACTGCTCCTGCGGTTTTCTGCACAATATCCGACAATCCCAATGCCATGGAAAGTGCTGCCAAAAAAGATTCCCCTCCTGACAGGGTTTTCACATCCCGAATACTGTTGGTCACCATGCTGTAAACTTCCAAATCCAATCCCTCGTTTTTGCTTTTTCCAACGTTTTCTCCTTCTTTTAAGCGGAGCAAAAAGCTGCCTCTGTTCATCTTAATCAGACGCTTATTCGCCTCTGCCAGAATCAGTTTGAAATATTTTCTCTGCATATAAGTTTCAAAATCAATCTTTGCACTGCCGGAGAGCCTTCCGTTTGCCGTCTTATACAGATTGTCCAATACCGTTGCCTGTTCCTGTAACTCTAACCGCTTCTTCTCGTATTTCTTGAGATTAGTCAATCCCCGCTCATACAGCTTTGTCAAGGTATGACTCTCCTGCAATTCCTTTTCCAACTGTTTTTGCCGAAGGGTCCATTCCTCTTTTTGGATTCTCGCTGTCTCTATATCCTCTTCTTTTTGATTTTCTGTGTTTTTCAGCAATTGTTCCCGCTGTCCCAGACAGAGCTGCTGTTTTTCTTCCCATTGCTTTCTAAGCTTCTCTGCCTGTTCCACCTGTTGTTCTAAATGCTTTAACTGGTTCCGCTTCTCTTTCAGAGCTGTTTTTGCTTCTTCAATACTGTTATATAACAGTTCTTTTTGGCTGATTTCCAGTTCCTTTTTTGCCTCTGCCAATAGAATTTGGGCTTTGGTTTCCTCTTCTTTTTGCAGCTTTTCACAGCGTTCTTTTTCCGCCAGAAAGGCTTTCTCTAAGCCCTCCCGTTCTGTCTCCGCCTGCTCTCTTTTTTTCTTCGCCTGCTCTACTTCTTCATGGGTCGGAGCCTCGGCTGCCGCCTTCGCCGGATTGGGATGTTCCATGGAACCGCACACCGGACAAGGTTCCCCCGCCTTTAAAGTCCCTGCCAGTATGCCCGCCTGTTCCCGGAAAAAGCTTTGGTACATTTTCTCGTAAAGCTCTCCCGCCTGTTTTGCAATCTGCACCTGACCTTCCCACAAAAGCCTTTTTTCTTCTACCGCTTTCCTTGCTTTTCCGAAAATTCCGGTTCCCTCTTCCAGTTCCCGCAAACGTTTCTGTGCCTCGGCTTCTTTTTTTCGTCCTGCCTCTACCTGTTCATAGATTGGCAGGGAACGCTCCAGCTCCATAATTTCCTTTTGCAAAAGTTCTGCCTGCTTCTGCCAGATTTTATTCCATTCCATTTCCTGTTTTTCAGCCGCCTGCACCTTCTCTTTTATCTTTTCTAACTCCTCCTCTGCCTTGCGAAGCTGCTGAAACTGTCTGTTTATCTGCTCCTGAATCCCCAGTTTTTCTGTCAGTTCACTTAGTCTTTTCCGATTCTCTTCCTTTTGCTTTTCCTGTTCTTTCGTCTTATCCTTTTGTTCCCTCCGGTAAACCTCCAGTTTCTCTATGCTGTGCTCTTCCTCCGCCAGTCGGAGATTTTCAAACTCCTGCTGCATTGCCTTTTTACAATCGGAAAGTTTTTCTTCCGCCTGAAATGCCCTGCGTTTTAACTCCTCCTCCAAACGGTAATAGAGTCCTGTTTTAAATATCTTGGAAAGAATGATTTTCCGATGATCAGATTTTGTGTATAAGAGCTTCAAAAAGTCTCCCTGTGCCAACATGACCGTCTGGGTAAACTGTGTGGCATCCAACCCTAAAAGTTCCACAATCTTCTGGTCTGTTTCTGCTCTTTTTTCCGGGTATGCTTCACCGTTTGGCAAAATCAATTCCACGGATTTTGATACCTTACGTTCCACGACCTTTCCGTTTTTCAGCTGCTTTTGTATCTGGTATTCAGGATTTCTTCTCACTGTATAAATTTGATTTCGCACGGAAAAGGTAAATACCACAAAGGTTTCTGTCTCCGGTTTTGCAAACTGGCTCCTCATCATATTTCCGCTGCGTTCTCCACCGCTGGTGCGGTCATATAGTGCATACACCATAGCATCAAAAACGGTGGTTTTACCGGCTCCGGTATCTCCGGTAATGAGAAATACTCCGTTTCCCGCTTTTGAAAAATCCACCCTTTCCTCTCCTGCATAAGAACCAAATGCCGACATTACCAAATGTAACGGTTTCATAAGCTTTCCCCTCCGTTTTCCAGCAGTCGGTTCCAAACCTCCTGCATAACTGCATTCTCCTCCTGACTCATGCTTCTGCCCTGCATGGTCTCAAAAAAAGTAGCAAAAGATTCCATGGGCGACTCTTCCGGTATCTCCTCTTCCTCCAATTCCAGAATTTTTCTGGTTCTCTCATTGTCTATGCGTATTTCCAGAATATGCGAAAATACCGCTTCTAATCGTTCTTTGGGCAGATACGGCTCTATTTCATCCGTCAAAGTAATGCTGACAAAATCCTCTGCTGCATCTTTTCTTTCCAGTACCTCTGACAATTCTCCGGTCAGCATCTTCACATCCCTAAGAGGCTGTACCGAGGCCTGACATATTTGCGGTTCTTCGCCTTTTTTTCCCAATTCTACAATGGTAAACCCTTTCTCATGTTCCTGCTCGCTAACCGAATATTTCAACAACGTTCCTCCATATCGACAGCTCTCTCTTCCTACCTTTTGTGCCCGGTGCAGATGTCCCAGTGCCACATAATCAAAGATTTCCAGCTTTGTACTGTCCACTTCATCTACGCCACCCACCATTCGCACTTCGGAGTCACAGGTTTCCGGCTGAGCACCCTTTGCAGTATAAAATTGATGGGATACCAGAACGTTTCGCTCTTTTAAATCTATGGTTTCTTTTTCCAAAAGCAGCTCTATGGCTTTATCATAGCTGTCCACTTCCTCTCCGTATGCCTGACGGAGATAGGCAGGCTTTGTAAAGGGCAACAAATAAAAATGCACCCTTCCCCACTCATCCTCCAGCGTAACCTTTTCTAACCTGTCCTCCCTTTCCTTTGGCGGCATTCCCCCGATATGAACCCGATGTTTTTTCAACAGCTCGTTGGCAAAGCTCAGACGCTCTCCACTGTCATGATTTCCCGCAATCATAATTATGGCAGGGGGTATCTCCAGATTGCTCAACTCTGTTAAAAAACAGTCCAGAAGATGCACCGCCTCCCCGGAAGGTACCGGCTTGTCATAGATGTCTCCTGCCAACAATACCGCTTCCGGTTTTTCTCTCTTCGCCGCCTCAATTACTTGCTCCAACACATATTTCTGGTCTTCCAGCAAGGAATAACGGTAGAGATGTTTCCCTATATGCAAATCACTTAAATGAAAAAATTTCATCTTTTTCTCCTTTTTCACAAAAAGCAAACAAATATTCGATTTTCTGTGATATAATGTTATCAAATATTATCTGCGATTTCTATCTAATATTTTAACTTTACTACACTCCAAGGAGGTTTTCAATGTCAGAACCCTGCATTTTTCATATAGACGTCAACTCCGCTTTTCTAAGCTGGACTTCTCTGGAACGCTTGGAACAGGGAGAAACTTTAGATTTGCGAACTATTCCCTCGGTTATCGGCGGCGATCAGGAAAGCCGACACGGTGTTGTGCTGGCAAAATCCGTTCCCGCCAAAACTTTCGGTATTCAGACCGGCGAGCCCATTGCCAAGGCCCTGCGGAAATGCGAATCTCTGGTACTGGCCCGACCGGATCATGCCATGTACCACAGACGCTCTCAGCAACTGATGGAGCTTCTGCGTACTTTTACGCCGGATTTAGAACAGCTTTCCATTGACGAATGTTTTTTGGACTTCACACCGATTTCCCACCGCTATGCTTCTCCCGAAGAGGGAGGACGCATCATTGCGGACACTATCCATGAAAAATTGGGATTTACAGTAAATGTGGGAATTGCTCCCAACAAACTTTTAGCAAAGATGGCAAGCGATTTTGAAAAGCCCAACAAAGTACATACATTATATAAAGAAGAAATTCCTCTTAAAATGTGGCCTCTTCCCATCGAAGATTTGTATATGGTAGGAAAATCCAGTGCCGGAAGACTTCGTTCTTTAGGCATTACTACCATCGGAGAGCTGGCTCATTCTCCCAAGGATTTTCTGGAACGGGAATTCAAAAGCCACGGTGTTCTCATGTGGGAGTATGCCAACGGAATTGCTCCCAGTACGGTTTGCAGCGAAGTTTCCAAGCTAAAGGGCGTGGGTAATTCCACCACTCTTTCTTCGGATGTAACCAATGCTGAAGACGCCAAAAAGATTCTCTTGGCTCTTGCAGAGCAGGTTTCCGGCAGGCTGAGAAAATCGGAACAGCTTGCAGGCTCCGTAACCATCGAAATCAAATACCATACCTTTCAGAGCACCTCACACCAGAGGGCTTTGCTGTCTCCCACCAATTCCACCAAGCCTATCTATGAAGCTGCCTGTCAACTTTTTGATGAGCTTTGGAATCGGACGCCCATACGGCTTCTGGGTATTCGTACCGGAAAGCTGATTGATGAAGGGGCTCCGGTACAGATGAATCTGTTTGATATGGATTTTTCCCTTCCCTCGGAAACTGCTTCCCTTCAGCCTACCCCCTCCGGTGAAAAGCAAAAAAAGCTGGATGCCGCTCTGGATCAGATTAAAACCCGTTTTGGAGAGGATGCGGTTGTCCGCGGCAGCTTTCTTACCGGAAAAGAAGAGTAGTGCTATTGTCTTTTTCACGGAATTATCTTAAAATAGCTTATAGACCAAAAGAAGAAGGAGGTTCTTATGTTAGGAATTATAGGTGCAATGGATGAAGAAGTTGCAAAAATCAAAGAAGAGATGCAAGATGTAGAAGTGCACAGCAAGGCTTCTATGGATTTTTATAAAGGTACATTAAACGGAAAGGATGTGGTTGTGGTTCGCTCCGGCATCGGAAAGGTCAATGCTGCTATGTGTACACAGATTCTGGCAGATGATTTTCATGTGGATGCTGTCATCAACACCGGAATTGCCGGTTCTCTGAACAAGGATATTGACATCGGGGATATCGTGCTTTCCACCGACACTTTGGAACATGACATGGATGCCGTTGCTTTTGGCTATCCTGTGGGACAGATTCCAAGAATGGACACCCTGTCCTTTACTGCGGATGAGCATTTGAGAAAGGTTGCTGTTTCCGCCTGTAAAAAAGCTATCCCGGCAGTCCATGTATTTGAAGGACGTATTGTCAGCGGTGACCAATTCGTATCCAGCCATGAGAAAAAGGACTGGTTAGTAGATACTTTCGGAGGATATTGTACAGAAATGGAAGGTGCAGCAATCGCCCACGCCGCTTACTTAAACAATATTCCGTTTTTAATTATCCGTGCCATCTCGGATAAAGCAGACGATTCTGCCCATATGGATTATCCTGCTTTTGAGGCAATGGCAATTGAAAACTCTGTAAAATTATTATTAGAAATGGCAGGTAATTTATAATGAAAAAAATTGCAAGTTTTACAGTAAATCATCTTACACTTTTGCCGGGCATCTATGTATCCCGAAAGGATACTGTGGGAAGTGAGGTATTGACTACCTTTGACCTGCGAATGACAAGACCGAATTTTGAGCCGGTGATGAACACTGCGGAAATCCATGCCATCGAGCATTTAGGTGCCACTTTTTTACGAAATCACCCGGATTACGCTGAGAAGACCATTTATTTCGGTCCCATGGGATGCCGTACCGGATTCTATCTGATTCTTGCAGGAGACTACGAATCCGCGGATATCGTGCCTTTGATACAGGAGCTGTTTCTCTTCATTGCAGAATATGAAGGTGAGATTCCGGGAGCTGCCGCAAGGGATTGTGGAAACTATTTAGACTTAAATCTTCCTATGGCAAAATATCTGGCTAAGAAATACTACAACGAGGTTTTAAAAAACATTCCGCCGGAGCGGTTAATTTACCCAGATTAAAAGGTTGTGAGAACCGAAAATCCGTTGTATAATAGGTAACGCACATATACATATGAATGATTTGGAGGAACTATGTTAGAATTAAAAAATATAAGCTATGAGGTAGACGATGTCAATGACAACAAAGAAATCTTAAAAGATATCAGTCTTACCATCGACGAACATTTTGTGGCAATTACCGGTCCTAACGGCGGTGGCAAGTCCACATTGGCAAAAATCATTGCCGGTATTATTACTCCTACCAGCGGTCAGATTCTTTTCAATGGAGAAGACATCACCAATCTGAATATTACGGAACGTGCCAAGAAAGGTATCAGCTTTGCTTTTCAGCAGCCGGTTCATTTTAAAGGACTTACGGTTAAAGATTTGGTAACCATTGCTGCCGGCAAAGAAATGTCCGTAAGCAGCATCTGTGATATTTTATCCGAGGTTGGTCTTTGTGCCAGAGAATATATTGACCGAGAAGTAAATGCCAGCCTTTCCGGCGGTGAATTAAAACGTATCGAAATCGCAACTATTCTTGCCCGGGGCACTCAGCTTTCCATCTTTGATGAGCCGGAAGCCGGTATCGACCTTTGGAGCTTTAACAGCTTAATTAAGGTATTTGAAAAGATGAGGGATGAAATCAACGGTTCTATCCTGATTATTTCCCATCAGGAGCGTATCTTGAATATTGCCGACAAGATTATCGTCATTGCCGGGGGACAGGTGGACTCCATCGGAACCAAAGAGGAAATTCTTCCTCGCCTCATGAGTCAGCCGGGTACCTGTAAGACATTGACGGACAAGGCATAGGAATAAGGAGGAACATTATGGACAGTATAGAGAAAAACTTATTGGAACAGGTTGCCGGTCTGCATGAAATCCCGGAGGGTGCTTACAATATCCGTGCCAACGGAGAACTGGCAGGCCGTAACACAACTGCCAATATTGACATTATTACAAAAAAAGATGTTTCCGGTATTGATATTTTTGTAAAACCGGGAACCGTCAACGAAAGTATGCATATTCCTGTTATTCTCAGCCAAAGCGGTATGCAGGAAATGGTATACAACGATTTCCACATCGGCGATAACTGTGATGTAACCATTATTGCCGGCTGTGGTATTCACAACTGCGGTACAGACACTTCCAAACACGACGGTGTCCACACCTTTTATGTAGGTAAAAATTCCAAAGTCCGCTACATTGAGCGGCATTACGGCGAAGGTGACGGCAACGGCGAAAATATCATGAACCCGGAAACCGTTATCCATCTGGAAGAAAATGCTTACATGGAGATGGAAACCACCCAGATTAAAGGAATTGATTCTACCAACCGTGTGACCACCGGAGATTTAAAAGCAGGAGCCACCTTGGAAGTGCGTGAAAAAATCATGACCCACGGAACCCAGTATGCAAAAACAGATTTTGCAGTAGATTTGAACGGAGAAGATTCCAGTGCCAACATCATTTCCCGTTCCGTTGCAAAAGGAAAGTCCCATCAGGTATTTCTGGCTAAGATTTCCGGCAACAACAAATGTGCCGGCCACAGCGAATGCGATGCCATTATTATGGATGAAGCACATGTAGATGCCACACCGGAGCTTTCCGCCAACAACATCGATGCTAATCTGATTCACGAGGCAGCCATCGGTAAGATTGCCGGTGACCAGCTTATCAAGCTTATGACTCTCGGTTTGACAGAGGCTGAGGCTGAAGAACAGATTATCAACGGATTCTTAAAGTAAGATTTAAAACGGACACAAAACTGTTTTCAAAAAACGAGGCTACCACTGAATTATATTTTCAGGACAGCCTCGTTTTCTTTTTACATCTGATGTCTTACCACTGCGTACTCATCATCCAGCTGATAATACGGGCAGTTATCAAAATTTCCTGTCAGAAACTTCACCATATCATCCTCGTCCAAATTCATATCACAGCAATAACACTCTTCTTCCTCATCATATACATAGTTTACACATGATTCGCAATTACTCGCCATCTCTCTTCCTCCTGTCTATCCCTCTATCCCGAACATTTCTCTGCAAATATGTTTTCCCGTTTCTGTAACGAAGATTTTCTCATAGGCTCTCTGCACTCCCTCTTTGGAACTCCCATCCTCATAAAGATTTACCAGAAAGTCCGCCTCCAGCAATATGCGGTAATCCATCCCTTCTACATTTTCATAGGTATGATGGTGTGCTACCAGATAGCAAACCCTCTCAATGACCGTCTTTTCATATCCCAGTTTTTCCAGAAGTTCTCTGGCAGGCTCCGGTCCCTCCTGCTCCTGCAATTTACCATCACAACGTCCGTATTTCGCCTCTGAGGGCTTAATTCCAATGTCATGCACAACTGCTGCCGTTTCCAGAACAAACAGCTCTGCCGGGCTTAAATCTTCTGTTTCGCCAATCAATTTTGCAAAACTGTACACCTTGATAAAGTGCTGAATCCTCTTGGCATCTCCTCTATTATAGCTTATCATTTCCTCTATCAGTTTATTTGTCAAATCCATGTTCTCTCTCCTTTAAGCAAAACAGATTTTTTTCAAAGGTTAAAAGTCCTTCACGCTGCATCTTTCCCAGTTCCTTGGACATGGCACTGCGGTCCACACCCAGATAGTCCGCCAGTTGCTGACGGTTAAAAGGAATCTCAAACCGATAGCTGCCCTCCCGCACCGCCTGAAAGGAAAGATAGGATAACAGCTTATCCCGAATACTTTTCGGCGTGGTATGAAAAATTTTGCGGGTAAGATTCTGATTTTTCTGTGCCGTAATCAACAACAGATTCTGTATCAATTTATTGTGATAGCCACAGACCTCTGTACATGCCGCAAACAATTTATCGGTATTTAAAAAAAGTACCTCAGTCTCTTCTGCCGCAATGACACTTACCATCAGAGGTTCCCCCGGAATGCAGGCATAGGTTTCTCCAAAAACCTGTCCCTCACCGATGTTATCCAATATATTTTTATTTCCCCAGACATCGTCATGTTCTATGTTCACGCTTCCCCGCAGCACAAGTCCCACCGACAGAACATTTTCTCCTGCACGGTAGATGACTTCACGTTTGGAATAGCTTTGAACCTTCGCTCGAAGACATTCCAGCACGGATTCCACATCTTCCTCCGACATTCCCTGAAATAATCTTGTTTTTGTTAAAAAATTATAATTCATTTTTTCCCTTTCTGTTGTTTTAACAACGTACTTGTTCTAATTATTGTAGTATACTCCCCATGTAAGGTCAAGAAATGAAATTAAAGGAGGAACAATTATGGTTCGTAGAATTATTCATATTAATCAGGAAAAATGTAACGGCTGCGGTCTCTGTGCCGAAGCCTGTCACGAAGGTGCTATCGGCATGGTAGATGGCAAAGCCACTCTTTTACGGGACGATTACTGCGACGGTTTGGGCGACTGCCTTCCTACCTGTCCAACGGGAGCCATTACTTTTGTGGAACGGGAGGCTGCTGCTTACGATGAAGCCGCAGTAAAGGAAAACCAGCGAAAGAAAGCTGCCGAAAAAGCAACTCCTCTGGCTTGTGGATGTCCGGGAACACATTCCAAACGGATTCAACACGAAAACGCAACGACTTCCGTTACTCCGGTACAGGCCTCTTCACAGTTGAGCCAATGGCCGGTACAGATTAAACTGGCTCCTCTCAACGCACCATATTTTGAGAATGCCCATCTGTTGATTGCCGCAGACTGCACCGCATATGCCTATGGTAATTTCCATCAGGATTTTATCCGAAACAAAATAACTCTGATTGGATGTCCGAAGCTGGACGAGGAGGATTACAGCGAAAAGCTCACCGAAATCATCCGTCAAAACAACATCCAGAGTGTAACCATTGTCCGCATGGAGGTTCCTTGCTGCGGCGGTATTGAAGCGGCTGCAAAAACAGCCATCCAGAATAGCGGGAAATTTATTCCTTGGTCTGTGATAACCATCTCCACAGATGGACAGATTTTGGATTAAATGCTATAATCCTCCACAGTTAATACGATACAAACAACAGGTCATTCTTAACTCTTAACTTTTTGAAATTCTATAAAGTAAAACAGAAGGAAATTCGTACGATGAAAAAAGAAATGGTTTGCATTCTTTCTCTATTAATTTTCCTTATGGCGGGGTGTGGTGCAAGCAATGAGAAGGATTTTACAAGTGATTTTAAATATTCATATGGAGTATTCCTGGATGCGAATTCTTCGGATATATCAAAAATGAAGGATTATCAACAAATCGTTATTGACGTTTCATATTTTACGGCAGAAGAAATCGACGAAATGCATTGTGCAGGGCAACAAATATATGCATATCTTAATGTTGGCTCTTTAGAAGAGTTTAGAGATTATTATAATCAGTATTCCTATTTGTGTTTAGATGCGTACGAGAATTGGGAAGAAGAAAAGTGGGTAGATGTATCACAAAAAGCATGGCAGGAACATGTTATATCTCTCGCAAAGGAATATTCTTCCAAGGGGATTGATGGCTTTTTTGTAGATAATTGTGATGTTTATTATAACTATCCCAAACCTGAAATATTTGCCGGACTAACATATATGTTAAGAGAAATTTATAACATAAATTCTACGGTTATCATAAACGGTGGAGATGTATATATTACAGAATATCTGGATCGCTATCAGACGGCTTCGGATATTATGTCGGGAGTTAATCAGGAATGCCTCTTTACATCCATTGATTTTTCAAACGCAAGCTTCAAACAAAGTAATGGAGAAGACTATGAATACTTTGAAAAATATATCGAAAGATGTGCCGCAGATAATATGGATGTGTATTTGTTGGAGTATTCAGTAGATGGCGAGTTGATATCTCAAATTCAGGATTACTGCGAGAAAAATCACTATTTCTACTATATATCTCCTTCTATAGAATTGAAAGCTACTCATTCTGGTTTATAGATTGAGAGTTGCGGAGGAAATGCTATGAACATAAAACTGGTAAAACTTTCTTATGAATACAAGGACCAACTATTTGAAATGTTGGAGGAATGGAAACGGGATATTGGATTCAATTATAGAAATTAAGTACTTTTATTATCTACCCCTTCATGGCACGCGTGACCCGGTATTGAAAGCACTTTCTCCGCGAGACGGGAGGGTCTACCCCTTCGGGGCACGCGTGACCCGGGCTATGCCCAGGTCACTCGAATCTTCGAGTCCCGATTGGGCTCGAAGAACACAAAAAAAGGTATCCACATGGATACCTTTTTTGTGTTTCTATGAGAGCGCGAGACGGGACTCGAACCCGCGGCCCCGACCTTGGCAAGGTCGTGCTCCACCAACTGAGCCACTCGCGCAAATACCATTTTGCTATCGCCTTTTCATATGCTCTAGCAACACTTGACTACTAACCTCAAGCTTCACTTCGTTCGCTTTCGCTAAGGGTCAAGTATGCTTCGCACTAAATTCAAACTTCGCTATCGCTCGTTTTCATTAAGTGCTCTAGCAAAGCGGGTGATGGGAATCGAACCCACGTATCCAGCTTGGAAGGCTGGTGTTCTACCATTGAACTACACCCGCAGAATGCCCAGTTCCGGAATCGAACCAGAGACACGAGGATTTTCAGTCCTCTGCTCTACCAACTGAGCTAACTGGGCATTTGCCTTTTATACGTCAGCAAATGAAATTTTACCTTATATTTCATCTGTTGTCAAGATATAATTGGCAATTTTCTATCTATTTTTTCTCTTCTTTCGCTTTTTCCTCTTCTTCCAATGCTTCTTGAATTCTCTGTAAATCTTCCACCGTTGTTACCTGACCTACAATCTGAATCAACGGTTCTTCTTTCAATGTATTTATCACATTAATATTTACCGGAATTGCACCACTCATATCATAATGCATCTGCTGTGCATCGGCACTTCCTAAATAGGTTGCCAGTGCAATGGACATTTCAAACTCTTCACAATCTGGATTTACGCCTACAATCTGGATTTCTTTGATTCGGTTCATCTGTCTGATTTCGCCGTTTATGGTAAAGGTCGGCAATGCTGCAACTCCCATACGCTCACCCAGAACTGCCTGTACCTGCTGATAAGAATTGGAATCTCCCACTATGGCATTTACTTTTCCTTCCTGCAAATAGGTAATTCCCTGTGCCTCATCCTCTGTACTCAGCAAATTATTGTTTCGTTTCAGAGATTTCAAAAATGCCTCGTCCACATCCCCAAATGCTGCTATATACTGTTGGTCATTTAATGGGTACGCCAATCTGCCCTTTTGCAGCAAGGTCTCCAGATTCGCCACATCCTCCGGTGTATATACGGCATTGTCATAGTATAAGACATATGGTGTGGCAGAAACCGGAAGTCCATAGACTTTTTCCTGATAAGTGGCAAGATTGGAAATTTCCTGTGCATTAGACTCCAGCACATATTCCTCCGTTTCTCCCCACAATCTGGTCAAAAGCCGGTCCTCCACCAATTCATCCACCTGAGAACTGTTGAAAATATAAATATCCGGTGCCTCTTCCCGATTCTCTTCCATCGCCTTCATAGCTTCTTCTGGAGAATACTGGGCAAATTCAAAGGTAACTTCTGCATCCGGGTATTTTGCCGCAAACATATCACAACGGGTTTTCAGCCAGTTTCCGTTTTCTTCAGACAAATCCTCTGCTCTTCCCCAAATAACAAAGTTATATTTTTCTATCTCTTCCTCCTGCTCTTCTTCGCCGTCCTTCGCATCCGATGCAGTTTTATCTTTCGACTTTCCGCAGGCAGTTATCATTACCGCTGCCATAACCAAAACCAGCAGCGTCAAAAATTTCTTCTTCATAAAATACCTCGCTTTATCATCTATCTAAATTGTACTCTCCTATCATACTACTTTTTCTCCTATTTTGCTATTTTATTTTTAGAGTTTCCAAAACTTTCACAATCTGGCTTGAATTTTTTTACTTCAATGCTATAATGAGGTAAAGTTAGGAGGATACATATGACAACAATTAAAGATATTGCAGAGCGTTTGGGAATCTCCATCAGCACTGTCTCCAAAGGTCTGAACGGTGCCAGTGATATCAGCGAAGATTTGCGACAGTTGGTTCTAGACACCGCAGTAGAAATGGGATATCAAACAAAAAAAATGAAAAAAGACAAATACCGTAAGCTTTGTCTCTTTATCAAAAATATGGAATATGATACCCCCAAGGATTTTGGTTACGATATTATTCTGGGATTCCGCCAAGCCGCTTTCCGAAATAATTGGAATGTAGATGTGGTTCCTGTTACACCTACCTTTCAGCTTTCAGAAAAATACGATACCTATATGTTGAAAAACGGTTACAGTGGTGCTTTTTTTGTGGGATTTTCTCTTCATGATTCCTGGTTAAAGCAATTACAGGAAACCACTATACCAACCGTCCTTTTTGACAACTATATCGAAAAAAATCCACATGTATCTTACATCGGCACTGACAATTACGAGGGCATTGATGCCGCTATTGAACATCTATATCAACTGGGACACCGAAAAATTGCATTTTTAAACGGAGTTTCCTATTCTATGATTTCCAAAAGCCGCCGTCAAGCTTTTTTAGACAGCATGGACCAGCATGACTTACCTGTTCACCCGGAATTGATTGTCTACGGTGATTTCTCTGCGGAAACAGCCGGAGATCATGTTCCTAATTTTCTGGCAAACGGTGCAACTGCCATCCTTTGCAGCAGCGATGTCATTGCCAGCGGTGTAATTTCCGAATGTCAACGCAGCGGCTACCGCGTACCAAACGATATCAGCGTCATCGGCTTTGATGACCTTCCAATTTCTTCTACTTTACATCCTCTGCTGACCACCATCCGTCAGGATAGGCTGGAGTTAGGAGGCGTGGGCTTTTTTGCTTTAAACTCCATGTTGAACGGAGTTGCCATCAGCCGGACACTTCTGCACCCAGAGCTGGTTGTGCGGGCATCCACCGCCAAGTGTTCCAAATAAATTCTATGATTGCAAGCTTTTAGAGCTTTTTTACATATTGTATTTCTATAACAGGGGTTCCTTCTACGAACCGCTGTTTTTTATTTTCTATAAAGCCATTACTTTCATAAAATTTTCTTGCCGATACATTTTCTTTTATTACCCAGAGAAAAATTTTTTTCACCTTTTTCCGCTTCACTGTCTCCAAAAAATATAACAACAATTCTTTCCCAATACCACATCTCTTAAAAAAAGGGTCCACATAAAGTTCACAGAGTTCCCCTTCTTCCAGTCCTATCTTTCCCGTCAAAACCCCTTTGACGATTCCATCATCATAAACCAGCGTATGTTCCAGCCGATGGTCATTTCCCTTATACTCTTCCATTGTTTTCCACACGGAAAGTTCCTGAAAAGTTCCTATATCATCTTGAAAAAAATCCCTATATGCCACTCTTTTACCAAACACAAGAATTTCCGCCATTCTGGGAATATCACTTTCCCTTGCTTTTCGTATCATGCCCTTATCCTCATAAACTTTTACATTTCTATATTACAAAAAGAGAAATGCTGACTATTCAACATTTCTCTTTTCTCATGTACTGCCGGCGACCGGAATCGAACCGGTACTGTGTTTCCACAACAGGATTTTAAGTCCTGCGCGTCTGCCAGTTCCGCCACGCCGGCGGATGGATGGAGGTGGATTCGAACCACCGAAGCAATATGCAGCAGATTTACAGTCTGTCCCCTTTGGCCACTCGGGAATCCATCCATATCATGTCAAGATTGTTTTACCCTGACAATGAGTTATTATAACATAAGCATCTTCTCTATGCAAGAAGTAATCTGTATTTTTTTCGCAGAATCCGCCTATATATCCGTATCCACAACAGCACCTTTTACATCCTCCATCGTGAGCATCAGTTCTCCCACAATCTGCTCTACGGATTTCTGTATATCCGGTATGTTTTCCTGTTCCGCAGATTTCTTAATCTTATTCATTTCCTTGCTAAGATTGTACATCTCGTCTTGATTCTCTTCTTCCTTTTTCGCCTCTTCCAGTTTTGCTTCCTGCTCTTCTTTCTTTTCTTTTGCTTCCTCCGCCTTTTCTGTGGTTTCTTCCATCTTTTCGTCCACGTTCTCTTTGGCTTCATCCATCAACATTCCGATAATCTCTTTGCTGGCAGCCTCCATAATATCGTCTGCCTGATTTTGGGCATCCACCATCTCGTGATGCTTCAACAGCTCTATCTTTATTTCCCGGACAGCGGCATTTTCCCCTACAATTTCCTTGGTATTGTCTGAAATCTGCTTCTTGAATTCCTTTTCATTTCTCTCTAACTCCATAAGCCTTTGCTGATACTCTTTTTTTGTCTCAGGTGCCATATTCTCAATGCCGTCTTCCACACCGTATTCCGCCGCAAGATTCTCTTTTTGCTTCGCTATATCCTCTAACATCTCCTGATGTTCGGCATTCTCCTTCTGTAAGTCCTTTACTCGGTTTCTCCTGTTTTCAAGATCCTCATCCACGGATCTGTCATTGGAAAAAGTTTCCGATACCAGCTTCATCGCCATGGACTGTGCCTGTTTTTTCTTCTGCTGGATTTTATCGTCTCCCAAATTCCACTCCCCTGCATAAAAAGAAGTTTTTCCGGAAAGTTTCTCCGCCTTTTCTGCGTTTTCTTTCCCATCCTTATCTCTCATGAAAAAGAGTCTATTTTCCCCATTTCTATTGTGCTCTATTCTCATGCCATCTCCTCCTTGGAATTTTCGGAAAATCCATTTTCCACTTCTGCTTATTTTCTATATCGGTGAAGTTTTTCCTTTCGATAACACGTGTGATCTATTTTATATTTTTTTCAGCACCAGCGACGAATATTTTGGCATGGTAATGACAAGTTTTCCTTTTTCCACATTGTAAATAACCGGATTCACGGAATAGCCGTTCTCGTAAGAAAACATTTCCTGCTTTAACTCACATTCTTTTGGAAGATTCGCCGACCACACTTCAATCTCTGCGGTTCTTCTCACGCTGTCATTATTTAAAATAACCACATATTGGTCTTCTCTGTTGAAGCGGGCATAACACAGAAAATTGTACTCTCCCTCCAACAGTTTCACGGAACCGGTACGAAGTGCCTCGCTCTCTCGGTGAATCCTAATGATTTCACGGTGAAATTCCAGCAAATCCATATCTTCTTCGCCCCATGGATAGGTTCTGCGGTTATCCGGGTCGGTAAATCCCACCTGTCCCGCCTCGTCACCATAGTAAAGAGTCGGTGCTCCCGGCCATGTCATCTGAAAGACCACCGCTTCCTTCATAATTCCTTTATTGATATCCTCTCCTGCCGCATCCGGGCCAAACTCTTCTGCCCGTCCCGCCTTATGATTGGTTCTTGTAAGGAATCTGGAGTGATCGTGATTGGAAAGCTCATTCATAGCACACAACAGTGACGGGGTCATTAGCCGTGTCATGTGATGACGCATCGTACCCTCAAAATTTCCGATATTTCCGATATTTTCTCCCTTATAGTCATCGCTGTGTTTTTCCATTCCTGTTAGAAACCACGTAATAGGCTCCATAAAGGCATCATAGTTCATAATGGTATCCCACTGGGTACCGTCCAGCCATGATTTCGGGTCTCCATAATGCTCCGCCAAAATTACCGCATTGGGATTTGCCTCTTTTACCGCTTTTCGGAAATCTCTCCAGAACTGATGATTTTCCTCCGGGCTGTGTCCCAAATCCGCTGCCACATCCAGACGCCATCCATCTGCACAATAAGGCTCCGCAACCCACTTTTGACCTATTTTCAAAATATATTCTTTCAGTTTCTGCGAATCGGTATAATTCAACTTCGGAAGGGTTTCAAAATCCCACCAGCCTTCGTATTTTCCATTGTCCGGCCATGCATTTTCATAAAAGCGGAAATAATCCACGTAAGGACTTTCCCCGGTGAGATAAGCTCCCGGCTCATAGCCCGCCTGACCCCGATATATCTTCTCTCTGTCCATCCATTTGTGGAAAGAGCCACAGTGATTAAATACACCGTCCAGAATAATCTTCATGCCTCTTGCGTGAACCTCTCGGACAAATTCTGCAAAAAAACGGTTGGTTGCCTCCAGATTCTCCTTTCTGGTAACCCTTGTGATGTAACGTTCTGCCTCGCTGTTATTCCTGCTTCCCTCTGGCAGCAGATTCCCCTCATCCACCACGATTTTTCCGATATGCGGATCAATATAGTCATAATCCTGACAATCGTATTTATGATTAGAAGGAGATACAAACAGAGGATTAAAGTAAAGCACCTCTATTCCCAACTCCTGCAAATAATCCAGCTTCTGACGAACTCCCTCCAAGTCACCACCATAGAAATCGTTTACGCTGACTCCCCTTGGCTGCCGTTTCCAATTCTCAATCTTTCTTGTAGGTCCGCTGACATAATAGTATTCCCCCTCTAAAACATCATTGCTGCTGTCGCCATTATAGAAGCGGTCCACTAAAATCTGATACATCACGGCTCCTTTACACCAATCCGGTGTGGAAAATCCCGGCACAATACAGAAGTAATATTCTTCTCTTGGTGTATCGTTGACACCGTAACGGTCATAGTAGCACTCCAATACTCCGGTTACCACTTTAAAATAATAGGAAAAGTTCTCTCTTCCCAACTGTATCTCCACGGCGTAATAATCAAAACCGTTTTCTGACTCCGTTTTTTCCATACGATACTTATGCTCCGGGGTACAAAGCCAGACCATATCCACATTATCCCGCTTCGTCCGAAAACGAATAGTTACCTTTTCATTTTCCTTCGGCTCCGGCGGTATCCGGTAATCCTTTGTGCCATCGGAAAACAGTGCTCCTTTGCTCAAAACGGGACGCATCTGCATCATATATCTTTGAATTTGATTTAAATCATATATAGATTTCTGATTCATGGGCGTTTCCTCACTCCGTCTCTCTTCGTTTGCTATATTATATTATGTATTTTAGCATATCTTTACAAAGTAAAAAAGACAGCTTTTCGATCTGCTGTCTTTTTTGGAGAAGGTATTTTTACTATGGGGTGTAGCAAAAACTATATAATGTATTGGGGGGTTTTTACGATATTTATTGTATCATCTGTCTATAAATAAGTGTGCACAAACTTGCCAAAAATCGAATTTTATTTTTGTGCATTTTGTATATCGCTCTGGTACGCTTTTTGGGGACCAGCCTTGTATTTTCTACAATCAGACGAATTTTTCGCTTTTTTTCTTTGGAAACCCCTGTTTTTATTGTTAAATCTCACAATAGATTTTTTCCTTCCCCCGACTCAAAAAGTGCTTCAAACTCTTCTCTTGTAATTTTTTCTTTCTCAATTAATAAGTCTGCACAGGCGTTAAGCACATCTTCATGCTCTTTGATAATTGCCTTTGCTTTGGCATAACATTCATCAATGATATGCTTGATTTCCTGGTCAATCTTTGTTGCCACGCTTTCGCCATAACCACGAGTATGTGCCAAGTCTCTTCCGATAAAGACTTCATCATCCTCGTTATCATAGTTAATCAAGCCCACATTTTCAGACATACCGTATTTTGTTACCATAGCCTTCGCCATGGCTGTTGCCTGTTTAATATCCTGTGAGGCTCCGGTGGTAATATCATCAAATACGATTTCCTCCGCCACACGGCCACCTAAATCTACAGTAATTTCCTGTAACATCTTTCCACGGGAATTGAACATCTCATCCTTTTCCGGCAATGGCATGGTATATCCTGCTGCCCCTGCTCCCGTAGGAATAATAGAAATAGAGTACACCGGTCCCACATCAGGAAGCACATGGAACAATATGGCATGACCTGCTTCGTGGAAGGCCGTAATCCGTTTTTCCTTGTCGCTGATGATACGGCTCTTTTTCTCTGCACCGATTCCCACTTTTACAAAGGAACGCCGGATATCCTCCTGTTTGATATATGCCCGGTCTTCACGAGCAGCTACGATTGCTGCCTCATTCAAAAGATTTTCCAAATCCGCTCCGGTAAATCCGGCTGTGGTCTGGGCAATCTGCTTAATATCTACATCATCTCCCAAAGGCTTGTTCTTAATATGCACCTTCAGAATCTCTTCACGACCTCCTACATCCGGTCTGCCCACATGCACCTTTCGGTCAAAACGTCCCGGACGCATAATTGCAGGGTCCAGAATATCCACACGGTTGGTTGCCGCCATAACGATAATTCCTTCATTGACGCCAAAACCGTCCATTTCCACCAACAACTGGTTCAAGGTCTGTTCCCGTTCATCATGTCCACCGCCCATTCCGGTTCCTCTGCGTCGGGCAACGGCATCAATCTCATCGATAAATACAATACAAGGAGCATTTTTCTTAGCTTCTTCAAACAAGTCCCGGACACGGGATGCTCCCACACCTACAAACATCTCCACAAAGTCAGAACCGGAGATACTGAAAAACGGCACTCCCGCCTCACCGGCAATGGCTTTTGCCAGCAATGTTTTTCCGGTTCCCGGAGGTCCTACCAAAAGTACACCCTTCGGGATTCTGGCACCTAATTTTGTATACTTTCGCGGAGACCGCAAAAAGTCTACAATTTCTTCCAGCTCCTCTTTTTCCTCCCGAAGTCCTGCCACATTCTCAAATGTTACATTCTTATTTTCATCCGTAGTCATCTTGGCACGGCTTTTTCCGAAATTCATCATTTTGGAACCGCCGCCACTTCCGTTACTCTGATTAGTAAGTATCATAAACAGAATAAACATGGCTGCCAGAGTTACCAATAACGGTAGCAGAGATGTCAGCCAGCTTTCCTCCGGCACATCCCTCATGACATAGGACTTAAAATCATATTTTTTCATTAATTCCTGTATCTCGTTAATATCCGATACATTTAATTTTACGCTGGTTTTATCCTCCAACGTAATTCTCAGCACTCCCGTAGGCACTTCCCGGTTAGGCTGAATGGTAACCGATACCACCTGTTCTTCTGCCAACGCCTGCTCAAATTCCGCATAGGTATAAGCAGTTGCCGTCTGCTGGCTGTCATTCCAAAAATACCATATGAGAATCACCACCAGTATCAGACCTATATAAAATCCAAATCCTTTATAATTTTTCTTCAATTAGAAACCTCCTTTACTCATGAAATTCCAGTACTCCAATATAAGGCAGATTTCTATACCTCTGTGCATAGTCCAATCCAAATCCGACTACAAATTCATCCGGTATCTGAAAACCGGTATAATCCACATTCACATCCACCACTCTACGCTCCGGCTTATCTAAAAGAGTACAAAGCTTTAAACTTTTTGGCTTTCTTGCCTGTAAATTCTCCAGCAGATAACTGAGGGTTCTGCCGGAGTCAATAATATCCTCCACAACCAGTACATTTTTTCCTTCCAGCGGCTCATCCAAATCTTTGATAATTTTTACCACACCACTGGATTTTGTATCGTCGCCATAGCTGGACACAGACATGAAATCCAGCAGCACCGGACCCTTGATGTGTTTTGCCAGCTCGCAGGAAAAAAATACAGAGCCTTTCAATATACAAATCAGAGTAATCGGTTCATCTCCGATATCCCCACTAATCTGTTCTGCCATCTCCTTGATTTTTTCTTCTACCTGTTCTTCCGGTATCAATACACGGATTGATTCAGTCATTTTCTCTTCCTCCATTAAACTGTACTTCCAAAATTCTTTTGGTTTCTTTCTGAACTTTATAGTAATTGCTGATGCGGTAGCCCACAATCCATAAAATATGCGTTCCCTCCGCCAGCAGCCATATGCTGTCCCGCTTCTCCGCTTCTATCTTCTCGTTGATAAAAAAGCGGTTGAGCTTTTGTTCATTTCCCTGTTGATTACAGACAAAATAGTCGCCTTCCCGGCGGCTTCTCGCTGATAAATCACCCCTAATCTTATCATAGTCGAACCATTTCGTATATGTTTTTGGGGAAATTTTTATAAAATTATCATGATTTTTCAAGAGCCTCAGCGTAAATTCTCCCTTTTGAAGCTCTCCTTCTTCCAACTGCTGCAATTCCTTTTGAGAAAATTGGATTTCTGTCAGTATTTTGGGGCTCTTCTCCCGACTCAGCCGCACTCCCTCATAAGTTCTGCAAGCCTCAATGCCATAAGGCAGAGAACTGCATTTTCCTGCCTGCCGGCAAAACAGCTCCTCAATCTGTTCTAAATGCTTTTTTTCAATATCCTTTCGGGAACCCGACAGCTCTGTCAGTGCTTTCTGCAAAATTTCTTTTCGGATAAGCTCCTGCCGGCTCATCAGCTCCTTTTCTTTGATTCTTACGCAGTCCTCCTCTATGACGAGACATTCTTTTGCGGCAGCCGCTGCCTGTTCTTCTATATATGCCGCAGCCATGCGAATCATGTCTGATGCCTGTTGAATGTGGGCTGTTGCCTGACTGTTTATCAAAGTAAGCTGAGGCAATACCTCATTTCGGATTCTATTTCTGCTGTAATCCAGATTACTGTTGGTGCTGTCGGTACAATAGTCCTGTCCTTCTTTCTCCAAAAACTCCAGAATTTCCTTCCGGTCTGTCTCCAGCAACGGTCGTATAATATTCGCTCTCACCGGAGTAATTCCGCCTAAGCCTCGTAGCCCGGTTCCCCGCACTAAATGAAACAGTACCGTTTCCGCATCGTCATTCCGATTGTGTGCCACTGCAATTTTGGCATTTTCCCAATCCTCTGCTTCCTGTCCCATGGCTTTGTATCTAAGCGTTCTGGCTGCTTCCTCCATGGTCATTCCCATTTCCTTTGCCTTGGCAGGAACATCTATGGACACGCTTTTGCAGGGAATTTGCTTCTGTCTGCACAATGCCTCCACAAATGCACAATCCTTCCTGCTCTCTTCACCCCGGATTCCATGCTCCACATGAAATACCCGGAGTTCAAATTCTATTTCCTTTTTTAGTTGACATAATACAAGTAGCATGCAGACAGAATCCGCCCCACCGGATACTCCTGCCAAAACCCGGTCTCCGTCCTCTATCATATGCTGTTTTCTCACAAACTGTAATACTTTCTCAATCATTATTTCTCCCAGATGCCTGCGGTCAATACCGTCATGTCATCCATTACTTTTCCGCCTGTGTATAATAAAACCCGTTCTAAAATTCCTTTTGCCAGCTTTCCCGGATTGTTGGTATCCAAGGCTTCTATGATTCCTCCCAAGGTTTCCTCCGGCTTTGGCACTTGCAGATATTCTAGCACACCATCCGATACCATGACAAGAATTTCCCCGTCTTCCAATTGTTTTTTTATTCCATCAACCTCCATTTTATTGGAAACTCCCACCGGAAGACTTGTAGAGAGCAGACATTCCACTCCGTCCTTTCTCTTAATAAAGGTCGCCGCTGCTCCCACCTTATAAAATTCGGCACTTCCATCATAGAGATTTACCGCCGCCATATCAATGGTGGAAAAAACATCCTCTTCCCCATGGATAACCATGGCAGAATTCATCATCCGAATAGCTGTCTCTTTGGAGAACCCCGCCTCCAAAAATTTTTCTATCAGCTCAATGACCGTTTCGCTTTCTTTACATGCCTCCATGCCGGAACCCATACCATCGGAAAGACTCATAACCATCTGTCCGTTTTCCAGATTTAGAAATGAAAAATTATCTCCCGATACCACCGCACCGTCTTTGGTCAAACGTGCCACACCGTGAATCGCATGATACTTGGTATCCTCCTCAAAAACCACTCGGGTCTCCTCCGTACCTATTAAATTTCGGCTGTCTTTGTGCTGCATCATGGGAATTCCCATTCCATGACTCACCGCCTCCCGATATTCTTTCATAGGAATACAGCCACCCTTTGTACGGACCTTTGTCACCAGTTGCTTTTTTCCATTCTGTTTTTGGTACAGATGCATTTCTGTGATATAAAATCCTCTGTCCTTTGCCAGAAAACGAATCCGGGAAAGCAACGCCTTTTCCTTTTGATTCAGCTTCTCATAATCCTTGGCACAATCCTCCATAATAAACGCCATGGCATCTAACTGCTCCGCAATAACCTCCCGGTTTTCCAAAAGCCGTCCATACCATGCCATATTTACCTTGGTCCGTTCAAAAATCCTCACCGCCTCCCGGGTAATCTCATCCACATAGGGGCAGTGTTCCCGCATTCGCTGTTCATATTCCTTTTCCGCTGCTCCGAATTTTTCTATGGAAGAAATCAGATTCCGCAGCAGCCTTTCCACCGGGCTGTCCTCCTCCCAGCATAGCTGGCACATATTGCAGGAGGTACAGATTTTTCCGGTAATCTCATTCTGAATCTGCCCCAGCTCTTCATTGGAAAATTCCTGATTCCGACTGCTCATTTTGGCAAAGGCCTGAGACAATCCGTTAAAGGACTCCGCATAGGTCAAAAGCCGTTCTTCTTTACAATCCTCTTCCCGTTCCTTTGCAATCTCCAAAATTTCCCTTCCGTGTAATACCATATGTAGCAGACGGCTTCCCAAAATAACCACTCCGTAAATAAAAGCTCCTTCCAAAAGATTGGTCATTAGATATCCTTTTCCACGGATGGTCAGCAGTCCACCTCCCAAAGAGACAAAAATCGTTACGGCGGCTGCAGTAATTGCCCCATAGCGGACTCTGCAATGTTTGTCCACCCACTCAATAAGTTTGATTACCAATGCAATTCCCAATACCGCAATTCCATATTTCGCCAACTGGGTCACAGGAAGAAACAACGCCATTCCCAGATAGACCGCAACCAAAGTCAGCCACCTTTTATCCAATTCCAGATATAGAATCGTAAAATAGGCAACAATAAATGGGTAGCATTCTGCAATGCTTACCTTACAAAGCAACATTGCAATGATATACAAAATAATTTCTTTTGTCTTGATTCTTTTCATAAAAAAACCTCCAATCCTATTTTCCCCTTTTTGGGGCGACTGGAGGTTATTATAAGTTCCTCTCCCTGCAATGTTTGTCAAAGCAAGTCCCGGTTTTTAAAAACTTTTCCCTAAAATTTTACTTCAAAACGCGTATCTATGGGGTTTTAGGCACCTCATGTTTTCGAAGGGACTGATGCATCTTCAGGAACTGCTTTCATGGCTGCCCTTGCAGATTTCAGTTGTTTTTCCGCCTCTGCAAAGTCAAATTCTTCTACCGCACTCATCACTTCCTTCAAACTTTGCCCTAATGCTTTTCCGCGGTAGCTGAATTTCCTCAACCCATCCAGAACCTCCTGTGCAATTTCCACATCAAATTGTGCTAAGGCCTCCCCCAATCTATCCAATTGCTGTCTGAGGGAATCCCTGTCAATTTCCTGACGCTGCTTCTCGCTCTGCCCTTTCTTTGGCAGATGTGCTTTAATATCCTTCAATACCTTTCGGTAGTCCTGTATCATCTTCTCCTGATGGCTTTTGATAAACTCTTTATCCCTCTCTGTACCTGCAAGCTCCAATAGCTTTGCCTTCTCCGAAAGCCGCTTCGCACCGATGGTTAGGGATGTACTTTTAAGGGAATGGATTTTAACCGTATACTCTTCCCATTTTTCATTTTCAACGAATTCCTGAAGCTGACGGATGTTTTCTTTTCCCATTTCCAGATAGGTGCGTAATGCCTCTATGTAGTTCTTTGCATTCCCGTCAAAGTAGTGCAATGCCGTCTCGGTATCCAGAATGTCGAATTTTACATCTTCCGAGAGAGGATTTTCAGAAATAATCTTTCCTGCCGCACTTTCGTTTCGCTCAATCAATTTCTTCGGCAGCCATTTTTTCAGTGTTCTCTCCAACTGGGAAATCTCAATGGGTTTTGCAACAAAATCCTGAAATCCCTTGGCAATAAAAATCTCCCGCACACCCTCAATGGCATTTGCCGTCAAGGCAACAATCGGCACCAGTGAACACCAACCTCCTCTTGCACGAATTTCTTCCGCCGTCTCTATTCCATCCTTACCCGGCATCATATGATCCATCAAAATCAGGTCATACTGTTCCTTCTCTGTCAGCTTTAGTGCTTCTATTCCACTTAAAGCCAGCGTCGTCTGCACCTGATACGGTCCCAAAAGTCCCTTTGTAACTTTCAGATTCATCGGATTATCATCCACAATCAGCACCTTTGCCTTCGGTGCGGTGAAGACCTCCTTCTCCAACTGGTTCCGGGTCATAACATGATTCTTCTTGTGATTGATTGCATTTGCAACAGAAAGGGCATAAAACGGTTTATATAATACCTGAATCTGTTCCGCAGGACGCTCTCCCTGACCTTTTTCCATCACCACAATCACATCGCACCGCTGCCCCAGCTCATCAAAATAGCTCTGGTATTTCTGATAATTCTCATAGCTGGTAAATACAAATGTATTGTCAGAAACCCCTTGGTCCATTCTGTCACGGAAGGCTTCCCATTGATTGTATTCTTTTGTGTTTACATGAAGCCTCTCTGTAAGGTGGTCAAATTCTTGGCGATACCATAATCCCATCTGAGGCTTTTCATACTCCATTGCTTTCAGATAGGTATATATCTCCAATTTTTCGGTATCCATAATACTGATACAAGGTGCTTTTTTATAAACTCCCTGTGGCACCATAAACCGGAACTCGCTGCCTTCGCCATACTCACTTTCCACCTGTATGGAGCCATCCATCATATCCACAATTTTCTGGCAGATGGCAAGTCCCAATCCGGTTCCCTCTACATTCCGGTTCTTTTTGGTATCTACCTGCTGGAAGCTGTCGAACAGTTTCTCCATGTTTTCCTGCCGGATTCCGATTCCCGTATCCTTTACGGAAACCTTCAGGTAGATTCCCGATACGGTATCCTCTTTCTGGATATCTAAAAATACCGCTCCCTCATCTGTGAATTTGATGGCGTTGGTCAACAGATTGATAATTACCTGTTTCAGCCTCAGCTCATCTCCGATTAACTGGCTTGGAATATCCGGATCACAATCGATAATCAGTTCCAGATTCTTATCTCCTTTTCTGGCCATTGCCAGCACGATGACATCATTCAACATGGAACAGAAATTATACGGTTCCTCCACCAACTGCATTTTACCGGATTCTATCTTGGAAAAATCTAAAATATCATTGATAATGCCCAAAAGACTTCTGGCTGCACTCTGAATGTTCACAGCATAATCTCTGGACTCCTCGGATAACTTTTCATCCCGCAGCATCAGCTCTGTCATACCACACACAGAGTTCATAGGTGTCCTGATTTCATGGGACATGTTGGCAAGAAATTCATCCTTGCTCTTCTGTGCTTCTATCAGTTCTTCCTTTTGTCTTTCATTTTCCTCCAAACGTCTGCAATATGCCACAGAGACATAGGCACAGCCTACCATTCCCGCATTGGTACACAGAATAACCATCCAAAAATATTGAACCGGAATCATTTCCGTTACCATATCATACTCAACAATCAAGCTATATAAAAAAGATATATTCGCCGCCACGATATACATAATATTGATTTTCGGCTCCAAAAGGACACAGAAAATAATATCCGTAATCAAATAAATCAAAAATCCATATGCCAGAGTACGGGTATTATGTCCAATCAAATGTGTTGCCAAAAAAGGTACCATCCAATAAATCGTAAGGGTTTTTCTTTTATCCTTTACGACAATCCTGACTGCTATGACCAGCACCGTAAACACCAACACCCAAAAGGTAACTTTATAAATAGCTTCTCGCGGGCAATATAAAAGGGCATATAGGATATGTGCCATAAAAAACAAAATCATCTCTGAAATTAAAATATTTAAACTCTTATTATACTCCAGCATACGTTTCCTCTTCTGTATTCTCCAGTATGATACAATGTCTATCGACATTATATCATAAGTCCGCAGTGCACACTCGGGAGCCGTTTGCTCCCTCGTTCGCGGGCTTCGCCCTATATCGCCATCCAGAGACAACTCCGCCTGCGAGCAGTCGGTTTGTCTCTGTCTGTCGATGCACTGCTCATTGCCTTCGCGTACATTATATCATAAATTTTCCTGCCTTAAAAACAAAAATAACGGTTAAAACATTTTTGTTTTAACCGCCTTGTTACTTTTTCTTAAAAATAATTTCATTATCATAAACCAGACCCAGCTTACTTTTCGCCATATCCTCTATGAAAGCCTGGCTCTTAGTGTATTCCTCATATTCCTGAATTTCCTGGGAACGTTCTTTTTCTTCTTCCAGCTGTGCCTCTAGACTTGTCTCTTTTGCAAGATAATTCTGGTTCTTCTCATGGAGCCGCAAAATCTGTACGGACATTACCACCAGCAACGTCACAACGATTGCCGAAATCCATATTTTTCCCGCTCTGTTCTGTTTTCGCTTCCTTTTTCTTCCCGCCATAATCATTCCCCAAGTCCGAGTTTACATAATCCTATTTTAACCGCTCCCCGTACTTTTTTCAATCCCTTTTTCAAAATTTCCAGTATTTTCTTTAAAATACCGGAGATACTGCGGATAAGGAAAGGACTTACAAAATGATTAAAAAAAAGCATTCCCAGCAGAATACCACCTATGGCAAACCCTCGTATCAAACCATCATTTTCCTGAAAAATCATTCCAAAGATTAACAATGCCGCCACAATCCAGTAGAGAACATCCTCCACGGAAATCCATATTACTCCATGGGGAACTACCTTTCGGAAAATACGGAACACATCATACAGCATAACCAGTCCTTCGCCCAGAGCAAAAGAAATCAGCAGGAAAACCAATTCCTGATGGATCCCGTCACTTACCGCTATCATCGGAACAGTTTTCCTAAAAAGTTTTCTGCTTTCTTTCCGTAATCCTCTGCTTCTGAATAAGTCAGACTGATTACCAGTCCATCGATATCCACCTCACCCCTCTCAAGGGTCAGACGGCTGACATGCAAATCTTCTCCCTTAATCAAAAGCATCCCCATTTCCGTCTGCAATAGGATTTCTTTCGGATCAAAGGATATAACGTCCTTTACTCCCGAAAAATTTCCAATCCGGCGGTTGCTCAGGGTAACCTTATGTGCTTTTGTGCCATTCCGTTCTTCCATATACAAACCTCCTAATCATGGAACAGATGTCCCCTTTACAGTATATTAGGAGTTTTCCTTTTTATGCCTGCGTTACAGATAGCGGAACATATCTTTTGCATCTTCCTTCTTGGTGCTCTCTGCCAGACTCAGAACCTCTACCTTCACGGTTTTCTGACCAAACAGAATCTCTATCACATCTCCCACCTTTACGTTAACCGATGCCTTGGCGGTCTTGCCGTTTACCATAACTCTTCCGGCATCACAGGCTTCATTTGCCACTGTTCTGCGTTTGATTAAACGTGACACCTTTAAAAACTTATCTAATCTCATATTTCTTCTCCATTACAAGAAAAAGCTCAAAACCTGTTATTGGTTTTGAGCTTATACTTTACACACTCTGAACTATGCGTTAATCATATCTTTTAAAGCTTTTCCTGCTTTAAACTTAGGTGCTTTAGAAGCAGGGATAACCATTTCTTTGCCTGTCTGAGGGTTTCTTCCTGTTCTCTCAGCTCTCTCAGATACTTCAAATGTACCGAAACCAACTAACTGAATCTTCTCGCCTTTCTTTAATTCTTCTGCAACAACATCTGTGAATGCTTTTAATGCTGCTTCTGCATCTTTTTTTGATAATTCAGTCTTGTCAGCAATAGCTGCTACTAACTCTGCTTTGTTCATGTGATATGTCCTCCTCTATCAATTCTATTTTTCGAGATTATCTTCCCAAATTACCTACAAATATATTTATACTTGTTTTTGTACATGTTGTCAAGAAATTTTGCTCTTTTTATAAGGATTTAGAGCATTTTTTCTATCATATCCAACACTTCTTTTCCCAGATGCTCTGATTTTTCTTCCGCATCTTTTAAGGAGGAACCCTTTACGCCATAGTAGAATTTTACCTTCGGTTCCGTGCCGGAAGGTCTTACACATACCCATGCATCATCGGTAAGCTCATAATATAATACATTGGAAGATGGCAGTCCGGTGGAGGTTACGGCACCGGTCTTCATATCCACAATGGTATCTTTCTTATAGTCTCTTGCAGCCGTTACCTCATAGCCGCCGATTTCTTTCGGAGCATCTGCACGAAGAGTCTCTAAAATGGTCTGGATTTTTTCCAGTCCTTCGATACCCTTTAAGGTGATTGCCTTTACATCATCCTTGTAGTAGCCATATTTCTCGTACATATCAATCATGGCATCCCACAGGGTTTTTCCTTTGGTCTTATAATAAGCTGCCGCCTCACAGAGGGTCATGGAGGCTACTACCGCGTCTTTGTCTCTGGCGTAGGTTCCAGTAAGACAGCCATAGCTTTCTTCCATTCCAAAGAGATAGGTTCCTTTTCCGGTTTTCTCGAACTCCAATATCTTCTGTCCGATGAACTTAAAGCCTGTTAAAACCTCCACCAGTTGGATTCCATAATATTTTGCAATGGCATCTGCCATATTGGTGGATACAATAGACTTGATAAAAGCTCCGTCCTCCGGCAATCCTTCTTTTTCTTTTCTCTGTCCAATGACATAGTCTCCAATGAGACATCCCGACATATTTCCTGTGAGAGAATGGTACTCTCCTGTCTTAGAATCCTTTACATAAACGCCCAGACGGTCTGCATCCGGGTCTGTTGCCAGTACTAAATCCGCATCAATTTCCTTTGCCATGGCAAGTCCTAATACAAATGCCTCCTCGGATTCAGGATTCGGATAGCTGACTGTTGGAAATTCTCCATCCGGCTTCTCCTGCTCCGGTACCACATAGACATGTTCAAATCCAAGCTCTTTTAACACTCTTCGAACCGGAATATTTCCTGTTCCGTGAAGAGGTGTATATACAATCTTTAACTGGTCTTTCACTTCATCAATGGCATCCTGATGAAGCACCAGTTTCTTCAACTCCGCAATATAAGCATCGTCCACTTTGGCACCGATGGTCTCATAGAGACCCGCTTTTACTGCCTCTTCTTTGGACATGGTCTTTACCGTATCAAATTCGGTTACTGCCTTTACCTCATCCATAATTCCGCTGTCATGAGGCGGTGTAATCTGTGCACCGTCTTCCCAATATACTTTATATCCGTTATATTCCGGCGGATTGTGGCTGGCTGTTATATTGATTCCGGCAATACAATTCAGCTTTCTTACCGCATAGGATAATTCCGGTGTCGGTCTTAAAGACTCAAACACATATGCCTTGATGCCGTTTGCTGCGAGACAAAGAGCCGCTTCATCTGAAAATTCCGGTGACATTCTTCTGGAATCGTATGCGATGGCAACCCCACGATTCTCTCCTCCAACCTTTTTGATATAGTTGGCAAGTCCCTGTGTAGCCTTCCGTACGGTGTAAATATTCATGCGGTTGGTACCTGCTCCGATAACACCCCGAAGTCCTGCTGTTCCGAATTCCAGTTCCGTGTAGAAACGGTCTTCGATTTCTTTTTCATTACCTGCAATTCCTTTGAGTTCTGCCTTTGTTGCCTCATCAAAATATGGATTGGCAAGCCAACTTTCATACATTTCTTTATAACCCATTGTCTTTTCCTCCTATGCACATTCTTTTTATATTGAATTTAATCCAACAGCGTGGATAATAAATCACTTACTTTTTTATAAGAAGAGGTCTCCTCATCCGAGGAATCCTCAGTTTTTTTACTGTCAGAGCTGCTTGTACCAGAAGTTCCCGTACTCTTGGAACTGGAGCTCGTACCGGAGCCGGAGCTGCTAGAGTTTGTACTGCTTGTACTGGAAGAAGTCGTCTGGGAAGAGCTGCTCTTCTCCTCTTCCTCTTTTTCTGCTGCCACCGCATCCAAATCAATGGAAATGATAGCTTCTTTGGAGCTGACCATCAGTTTTTCATTGAAATCATCATAGCCTTCCGCAGTGATTCCGATACGGTATACTCCATATTTCAAATCCATAGGCTGGGTGGCATCCACCACCTCTCCGTTCAGGGTCAGCACAGCCCCTTCCGGTTTAATCTGAAACTGAATCCTGCAATAGCTTGGTCCACTTCCCTGATATTCATTCAAATCCACCACGGTGGTCTCGTTTTTATTTACGGTAATTTCTTTTGTATCACCGTATCCATCCTTTGCCACAGACAGCTTATAGGTTCCCTGCGGAACCTCCACCTCCATATCCTTAGAAACCTTTAAAAACGCCTCATTTCCAATGGACAGCCATCCGCCTTCAAATAAGTCCGTATTGGTAAATGTCAAAAATCCATGTCCACTGGTAACGGATATGGCTACAATCTTCTTATCAACTCCCGAAACCCGCAGCACATCATTTTCTGTAATATCATCTAGGGTAATCTGTTCTGCATCCAGAAAGACCAGCAGAGAATCATCATAATAATATTTGGTCTTACCCACTGTAATCATCTGTTGATCCTGTTTCACAGAAAAACGCTCTACGTTTTCCTGCTCCCATGCTTCGTCGGAAAGCTGTATCAACGAAACAGCTCCGTTTTCTCTGGTTTCCCCAATCTTCACAATCCTGCCCGGCAGCATCTTCTCCACACCGGTCAGTCCTCCGTATTTATCCCGAAACTCTGTTCCGTCGGAATAGCCATAATCAGATATCTTACCGCTTTTGGTATTCTGAAGACGTATCAACTGTTTCTCTGTATCTATCTCTATTACTGCATATGTTTTTTGCTCCGGTTCGTTTTCCTTCGCTTCCTCTTCTTTGGTGTCTTTCTCCTTGCCCAGACTATAAACCTCATTTCCTACTTTGATATTGCTCTCTTTTTTATCTCCACAGCCTGCGATAACCAAAGTCAGCAGCAGAAGCATTCCCATACACAGAAAACCTTTTTTCCTGCTTTTCATGGCTCACCTCATCTAATTTTCATTATACATGATTCCCCATGAAATGCCAAGAAACTTTCACTTTTATGAGTATGCAAAATGCTTCATAAATGCCAAAAACTGTGCTCTGTTTTCCTCCTCGGATTTCATCTTTTCCAACTTCTCTAAGTATCTGCCAAATCCCCATGCTTTATTAGCATTATAGTAGTGGTTTGCAATTTTCCAAAATTTTTCGGGATAGGCAAGACGCAGATACAATTGCTCGGTCTCATATTCGGACATCTTCCGACTTTCCTCATAGGAGCGTATCATCTCCATCCCCAATCCCATGTTCCAATTATTTTTCTCCAAAATTTTCCGCATAAACCGTGCCAAATCACTGACCTGTACGTCATAGCAAATACTGTCAAAGCTGATAATCGCCGGCTCATTTTCGCAAAAAACAATGTTGTGCTGGTTAAAATCGCCGTGACAGACCCCGAATCCCTGTCGCTGTCCCTGCTGGTTTCGCAGTCCATCCAGAATCTCCTGTGCCTGCTGCTCCACTCTGGGATACAGTTCTAAGAATTCCTTTTCAAATTCACTTTTGCTTTTTCTGTTTTTCACATAATTTTTGATGGTTCGCAACTCTCTGGTATGCTTTTCGTATGTCTCCAGCAATTTTTCCTCTCCGCTTTTTAATACCTCCGGCATTTCTTCCGTGGTCTCATTCAAAATATTATGTAAACTCGCAAGGGTCTTTACCCCTTTTTGTATTTCATCCCAGCTTCCGGTACTGCATTCTTTTCCTTCGCACCAGTATCGCATCAAATAGGCATATCCGTCCGGATCGTGGCTTAAATGTTCTCCCTCTTTGGTAGACACCACCCTCTCGGTTTTCAGTCCTTTTTCATTGACTGCATCCAGTATCTCCGCCAGAAAATCTGCCTTTGCAGCGGAGCCGGCATATTCTTTGAGATAGACTTTTCCCTTGTCGGTTACGGCAAAAACCGCACCTCTGCCCTTATAGGTATCCAAGACCTCCAGCGAATATTGTTCAAAGACCGCTTCTTCTTTATAATACACAAAAACCCCTCCACATGACCGATTCACAGCTATCCTGTGTCTCTCTATCATATGAAAAGGGGTTTATTTATATACCTTTTTCACTTGTCCCAACAGATATTCTTTTTGATTCTTCTCCGGTTCCTCTAACACTTCCTCTAAAAGAAGCTTCAAAACCTCACCGATTTCCTTCCCCGGCTTCATTCCCGCCTCTATCAGGTCTTTTCCGCTGACTGCCAAATCCTTTAGGCTCAGGCAGTTCTGCTCCTCCTTTATCTTCCTGTAAAGACTCTCATAAGCATCCACATATTCCAGCTTTTCTTCTCTTCGGTAGTCACTCTGTGCCAGAATATCCGCTCTTTTCAATGTGAAAATATCCGGATACCGCTCCTCTCCGATTCGGTGGATGGCTCTTCTTACATTTTTCGGCTCCAGAGGCGGATTGTCATCATGCCATTGAACTAGCCCACATACTTTATTCATGGTATCCACATCAAACTTCAATCTCCGAAAAATCCTGTGTGCCATTTTAGCTCCCTCTTGGGGATGACCGTAAAAATGAGCAACACCCTTTTCATCCACAGTTTTACAGACAGGCTTTGCAATATCATGGAACAGAGCCGCCAGCCGCAGCACTTTATCATTGGGAACATTTTCTAAAACCCTTAAGGTATGTTCTCCCACCGTATAACAATGATGTGGATTCTCCTGCGTGGTTTCCATTAATCGGGAAAATTCCGGTAACACCACATCCGCGATTCCGCTCTCATAGACTTTTCGCATTTCCTGTGGATTAGGTGAAGTCAAAAGCTTCACCAGTTCCGTCTGAATTCGCTCTGCACTGATTTTTCCAATGGTAGGGGACAGCTCCCGAATTGCCTGAAAGGTATTCTCTTCCACCGAAAAGCCCAGTTGTGCCCCGAAGCGGAGTGCCCGCAGCATCCGCAGTGCATCCTCCGTAAAACGTTCCTTGGGATTTCCCACACAGCGGATACATTTTCTCTCCAAGTCTCCTATTCCGTCAAAGGCATCCACCAAGCCATGGCTCTCGTTATAAGCCATGGCATTAATGGTAAAATCCCTTCTCTTTAAATCCTCTAACAGATTTGACGTATAGGTAACCTCCTTGGGATGTCTGGCATCTTCATACTCTCCGTCAATACGGTAGGTAGTTACCTCAAAACCTTCCCGTTCCAGCATTACCGTAACCGTTCCGTGTTGGATTCCCGTATCTATGGTATGGGAAAACAAACACTTCACTTCCTGCGGTTTGGCAGAGGTTGTAATGTCCCAATCCTGGGGATTTCTGCCCAGCACAGAATCCCGGACACATCCGCCTACTGCATAGGCTTCGTATCCGGCTTCCTCTAAAATCTTTATGATGCTGCTGACCTTTTCCGGTAACTGAATCTTCATACTTCCTCTTTCTGTCCCATCACCATGGTTGTTTACGCTGATTTAATATGCTTTACCCCAATAGATAAGTTTGTGTGCCGGTTTTCCGCAGCAGACGCAGGTATCTGCAATCTGTTCCTGATCTTGGAACGGCATACAACGTGAGGTGGCTGTGGTTTCCTCTTTGATTTTATCCTCACATGCCCGGTCACCGCACCACATACCGCGGATAAATCCCGGTTTCTCCTCTACAATCTTTTTAAACTCTTCATAATTGTGTGCATCCCAGATATGGGCATCTCTGTGGGCTTTTGCTCTCTGGAACATTTCTTCCTGAATTTTTTCCAAAAGCTGTGGCAGAACCGTTGCCACTTCCTCTAAACTGCACTCTATTTTTTCTCTGGTATCTCTGCGTACCAGCACACATTTTCCTGCTGCAATATCCTTCGGTCCCAATTCCACACGAACCGGAATTCCTCTCATCTCCTGCTCTGAGAATTTCCATCCCGGACTCTTTTCGCTGTCGTCCAACTTGGTTCGGATACCTGCCTTCAAAAGTGCTTCCTTCACTTCTCCTGCCCGCTCCAGTACGCCTTCCTTCTGCTGCTGGATTGGAATTACCATAACCTGTGTCGGTGCGATTCTCGGTGGCAATACCAGACCGGAATCATCTCCGTGTACCATAATGATAGCACCAATCAGACGGGTAGTCATACCCCATGAGGTCTGATGTACATACTGTAATTTGTTCTCTTTGTCTGTATACTGTATTCCAAAAGCTTTGGCAAATCCGTCTCCAAAGTTATGACTAGTTCCTGACTGCAATGCTTTTCCGTCATGCATTAATGCCTCGATGGTATAGGTTGCCTCGGCGCCTGCAAATTTCTCCTTGTCCGTCTTTCTTCCCCGCACTACAGGCATTGCCAGAACCTCTTCACAGAAGTCTGCATAAAGGTTCAACATCTGTACGGTTCTCTCCTCCGCTTCCTCTGCAGTTGCGTGAGCGGTATGGCCTTCCTGCCACAAAAATTCTCTGGAACGCAGGAACGGTCTCGTCTCTTTTTCCCATCTTACCACGGAACACCACTGGTTATACACCTTTGGCAAATCACGATAAGACTGAATATCATCTTTATAAAAATCACAGAACAGGGTCTCCGAAGTAGGTCTGACACACAGTCTCTCCTGTAACGGATTCAATCCACCATGGGTTACCCATGCTACCTCCGGTGCAAAGCCTTCTACGTGATCCTTTTCTTTTTGAAGAAGACTCTCCGGTATAAACATCGGCATATAAACATTTTCCACACCTGTTTCTTTGAATCTGCGGTCAAGCTCTGTCTGAATATTTTCCCAGATAGCATAGCCCGCCGGTTTGATTACCATACATCCTTTAATGGAAGAATAGTCGATTAACTCTGCTTTTTTTACCACATCCGTATACCATTGTGCAAAATCTTCCTCCATGGATGTGATTGCTTCTACTAATTTTTTGTCCTTTGCCATGTTTTTTCTCCTTTTCTTTTTCTTAGATGAACCTGTCCGACTCATTTTCCCTCCTTCGGAGGGCTTTTATATAATAAAAAAGCCGGAGACGATTCATCCCTCAAAAGGGACCGAAAGTCTTCGGCGGTACCACCCTAATTAACGCACACTGCGTTCTCTCTTCTTCCGTTAACGCCGGAATACGCCAAATTTTCATTCGGATGCTCCAAGGTAGGTTCAAGGCTCGCTGTGATGAAATCTCTCAGCCATTGATTTCTTCTCTGTAATCCTGCGTTTCCTCTACTAATCCTTTTCTTTGCGTATTGTATTTTACCCCCTGCCTTTGTCCCTTGTCAAGTTATTCTTCCTCGGATATTTTATAAATCTCCGCAATCAGAAAGGCTCCCACCGGTCCCAGAAAGAATCCAAACACACCAAAGACACAAAGTCCAATGTAGGTACTGATAAGCACAAGCATGGGGTGAATCGCCAGTTTATTTCCGATAAGCTTCGGTTCCAGAAATTCTCTGGTAAAATTACAAATCAGATAAATTACTCCATAAGCTGCCGCCAACACATACTGTCCACAGAATACTTTGATTAACAGCCACGGAATAAAAACCGTTCCCGTTCCGAAAAAAGGCAGGGCATCGCACAGCCCGATACAACAACCCACAAGGATTGCATAGGAATTTCCCGTCAGAAAAAGTCCGATACAGCAGATGGTGCTGATAACCAGAAGAATGATAAATTGTGCCTTCAGGTAGGTTCCTCCTGCCCTTTTCATATTTTTCCCGATTCGGTATGTCAGCCTCCCTATGGGATGATTCATCATTTTCCTGCGGATATTTGGGTAATCCGCCAAAATCAGAATGGCAGAAACGATAATTACCACCAAAATACTAAACCCCACCAAAAAACCTTTGGCGTATCCAATAGAATAATTCATAACCCTTGGCACAAGTTGATTCTGGCATTTTTCCCAGATAAGCGGCAGCTTTGCCACCACATATTCATTTACATGTCCCGGACCGATTCCACATATGGATTCCACTCTGGCACAACAGGAATCCCAGATTTCTTCTCCCCGCCCCATATAAACCTCATAATTATCCGCCAGCTTTTTGGCTTGAGCCACAAGGGCTGCTCCCGCACTTCCCAAAACAGCTCCCACAACCAGAAAGGTCAACAGTACCAGCAAAGCACTGAGGATACCTCTCTTAATCTTCCATTTTCTATTGATTTTTTCCAACAACGGATTTAACAAAACAGCAATCCCGTAAGCTATGATAAAAGGAAATAGCAATCTCAGCAGATAACGTAACATCAGATAGACAACCGCAGTAATCACTGCAATTTTTAATAGTTGTAGGATTGGCTTTCTCACTTCTTCTCTCATGGAAAAAGTATGTCAGAAAAGTTTTCAAAATATGCAGTTCTCACTCACAAAAAAGATGTATTTTTCAAAAGGCTATGGTATACTCTTAGTTATGTTAGAAATTATTTTTGAAGACAAATCAATCATTATATGTAAAAAACCGGCAGGTGTTCCCACCCAGACTCCAAAAACCGGCATTTCAGACATGGTCAGCCTTTTAAAATCCTACCGTGTCTCAAAGGGCGAACCGCCTTATCTGGGGTTGGTTCACCGCTTAGACCAACCGGTGGAGGGTGTTATGGTCTTTGCCAAAACCAAAGAAAGTGCGGCTTTTTTGTCCAAACAGATGCAGAACGGACAATTTGAAAAGTATTACTACGCCATGATACAGGGCAGTATCCAGCCTGCCTCCGGTACTCTGGAGGATTATCTTTTGCGGAACGGAAAAACAAATGTCTCTTCCGTGGTTTCACCAGAAACTTCCGGTGCAAAGCTGGCACGTCTGACCTACGAGACGGTAACCTCTTACCCGGACCGTACTCTTTTGCGGGTAAAGCTGGATACCGGACGCCATCATCAGATACGGGTACAGCTTGCCCATGCCGGTCATCCTCTTGTGGGGGATAAAAAATACGGCGAGAATACTCCCGGCTATCTTCCTCTGGGGCTTTGCTCCTACCACATCGGATTCCTGCATCCCGAAACAAAAGAAAAATGCGTATATGAAATAAAGCCTAGCGGACCTGCTTTCCGTTAAGCTTTTTTATCGTTTTCAACCTTATACCTTAAACCGATATCCTACGCCCCAGATGGTTTCAATGTACTGCGGCTTTGCCGTGTTAAATTCTATCTTTTCTCGAATTTTTTTGATATGAACCGTCACCGTAGCAATATCCCCGATGGATTCCATGTCCCAAATCTCTTTAAACAACTCTTCTTTGGTAAATACCCGGTTAGGATTCTCTGCCAAGAAACAGAGCAAATCAAATTCCTTAGAGGTAAATGCTTTTTCTTCGTCGTTGACCCAGACTCTTCTGGCATCCTTATCAATCTTGATTCCACGAATTTCTATAATATTGCGTTCCTCCACACTGCTGCCTATGAGCCGCTCATAACGTGCCATGTGTGCTTTGACCCTTGCCACCAGCTCGCTGGGTGAAAACGGCTTAGTAATATAATCGTCTGCTCCCAGACCTAAGCCTCTGATTTTGTCGATATCTTCTTTTTTTGCCGATACCATCAGAATCGGTGTATTCTTTTGCTCCCGAATTCTCTTGCAGATTTCAAATCCGTCCACTCCCGGAAGCATCAAGTCCAGAATAAATAAATCAAAATCCTCGGCTAATGCCCGTGCCAATCCCACGTCCCCGGTATTCTCTATCTCCACCGTAAATCCGCTGAGTTCCAGATAATCACGTTCTAAATCTGCAATTGCCACTTCATCCTCAATAATCAATATTTTACTCATTTGGTACCTCCTGATATTTTCGGATTACAAAATACATTGTTGTTCCCGTAGACTCTTTACTGGTTGCCCAGATTTTACCGCCATGGTCCTCTATAATCTTCTTTACAATGGAAAGTCCGATTCCGCTGCCTCCGGTGGCAGAATTTCGGGAAGCATCTGCCCGATAGAACCGTTCAAAGATATACGGCAAATCCTTCGCCGCAATTCCTCTTCCGTTGTCCTCAAACTCAAATTGTATAAAATCTCCCACATCTCTTACCCGGATATTAATAAAACCATTTTCCTTATCCAGATACTTCACCGAGTTGTTAATAATGTTATGGATGACCCTGCGAATTTGCTCCGGGTCCATAATCACTATCACATCATCCTCCGCATAGTTAATATAGGAAAGTCCGATTCCCTTGGAATCCAAATCCAATCCAATCTCTTCAATACAGTCGTTAAAATAATCCGCCACGTTAATCTTACTGAAATTGTACGGAATACGGTTGGTATCAATCTTGGCATAAATGGTCAGCTCATTAATCAATAAATCCATCTCATTGGTTTTATTGTAAATAGTGCGGACATACTTATCCATTTTCTCCGGCGTATCTGCCACACCGTCCATGATACCTTCCACATAACCCTTGATTGCCGTAATCGGAGTTTTCAGGTCATGGGAAATATTACTAATCAGCTCCCGGTTATCCTTCTCGTTCCGCATACGTTCCTCCGAAGAGGTCTTCAACTGTAATCTCATCTGTTCAAAACTTTGACACAGCTCGCTGATTTCATCATTTCCTTCTACTTCTATTTCAAAATCCAGATTGCCGTCCCGAATATTCTCTGCCGCTTTTTCCAGTCGCCGAATCGGTTCTATAATGGTATGGGAAATCCATGCTACCATCATAAAAGCCAAAAAGACCAGAATAAGCACAATCAGCATACCCATGTCTATCAGAATGTCCTTCGCCTGCATAATCGCATTTGCCTGCGTGCGATATATGACAAACGTTGCCATTCCCATCATTAGCATGGGAAGAAATATGATACTGCAAAAGGCAATCATCAGTCTCGTTCTTAGCTTCATAGGCTTTTCCTCTCATTCTTATTCATTATAGCACGATTCCCCACAATTCCTATGGCTATTTCTTAAAAGAATTCTAAATTTTTTATAAAAAACTGTCACAAAAATTCTCCTTGATGTGCATAATTTTTATTACAAAAAATTCTATTGTATTACAGTTCCGATAAAAACAAATTTTCAAATCGTCTCACGAAATTCGGAATTTTTACGAACCTGTAACGGAAAGATATAATAATTCCTGTCTTTTTAACGCCTGTACAGTCCGTGGGGATGTTCGTCAAAGATAAGACATGTTGCGGGAATTTTCGTGTGGCATTTATATAGACGTCCGAGCAAAACGTAACCGCCGTATCAGACTGTTTGAGAAACGTTCTATCTGATTCTTAATAATAGAACGTTTCGAGTTTCTGATACGGCGGTTTTATAACGTCTGTAAGGACGTCTATTTCATGCCACTAGTAAGTTCACGCCATGTCTCCTTCGACGGAACATCCTCCACGGACAGTTCAGTCGATAAAAGAGACAGGAAACATATTTTCCGTTATAGGTTCTAAAATTCTCGAATTTCGCTCGAAAAGATTTTGAACTTGCTTTTATCGGAACTGTAATGCAATAAAAGTTCTAATAATAAAAATTATGCACATCTAAAAGAATTTTTTGTGACAGTTCTTTCTAAAAATTTTATAAGTATTTTTGTAATACTTCTTTCTTGTCTGTCTTCTCCCAAGGAAGGTTCAAATCATTTCTTCCGAAATGTCCGTATGCAGCGGTCTGTTTGTAAATCGGTCTTCTCAAATCCAGCATTTTGATAATTCCTGCCGGGCGAAGGTCGAAGTTCTCACGAATAATCTCCACCAGCTTCTCATCGGACAATTTACCGGTTCCAAAGGTATCCACCATGACGGATGTCGGCTGTGCCACACCGATGGCATAGGACAACTGGATTTCACATTTCTCTGCCAGTCCTGCTGCTACAATATTCTTTGCAACATAACGGGCTGCATATGCTGCGGAACGGTCTACTTTGGTACAGTCTTTTCCAGAAAAAGCACCGCCGCCGTGACGTGCATATCCACCGTAGGTATCTACGATGATTTTACGTCCTGTAAGACCTGCATCTCCGTGAGGTCCACCAATAACAAAACGTCCTGTTGGGTTGATGAAAAACTTGGTGTCTGCATCAATCAGCTCTTTTGGAAGAATTTCATCAAATACATATTTTTTAATGTCTTTATGTATCTGTTCCTGTGTCACATCCGGGTCATGCTGAGTAGATAATACCACAGCCTCCAGACGAACCGGATTTCCTGCTTCGTTGTACTCTACGGAAACCTGTGTCTTTCCGTCCGGTCTCAAATATTTCAAAGTTCCGTCTTTTCTTACCTTCGTTAACTGAAGTGCCAGCTTATGTGCCAGAGAAATCGGATAAGGCATCAATTCTTCGGTCTCATTGGTTGCATATCCGAACATCATACCCTGATCTCCGGCTCCAATCGCCTCCAGTTCCTCATCGGTCATCTTATTCTCTCTTGCCTCTAAAGCCTTATCGACACCCATGGCAATATCTGCGGACTGCTGGTCCAATGCCACCATAACCGCACAGGTATTTCCGTCGAATCCGGTTGCCGCATCATTGTATCCGATTTCATTTACCGTATCCCGGACGATTTTCGGAATATCAATGTTTGCCTTACTGGTTACCTCTCCGGTTACCAGAACAAATCCGGTACAGGTAGCTGTCTCACAAGCCACCCGGCTCATCGGGTCCTGCTCCATTAACGCATCTAAAATAGCATCTGAGATGGCATCACAGACTTTGTCCGGATGTCCTTCTGTTACAGATTCAGATGTAAACAATCTTTTTTCCATTTTTCTTCCTCCTGTGTTTTCATAAATCCATAAAAAAATGCCCGTTAAAATAAGCGGACATGAAGTATCAATCAAATCCTCTTATTGTTCGATTACTCGCTCAGGTAGGCACCTTCCATTTAAGAGGGGTTGCCGTGGCTTCATTGGTCCTATGTACCTCCACCACTCTGAATAAGAGAGACATTTTTTATGTTTCAATTTTGTTACAGGCGATACTTTACTCCCCTTTTCTATAAAAGTCAAGCCTTTTTTCACTTTTTTCTCAGCTTTTGTATTGACAATTTTTTCAATACCCCCTATATTTCTATATATGAAGGTTTTTTTAGGGTTTTTATCAGAGGGTATATAATATTATGGGAAAAATGCAAGTAAAAGATTTAGTTCCGGGTATGATTACTACGGAACCGGTTAAGACCCAGCGGGGTCAGTTAATTATCAATGAAGGAGTACCGCTCACAAGGCAGCTCATTGCACGTATGGAATTTTACGGCATTGCAGAGGCCTCGGTTGTAGTTGTTCAAACAGAACCTACAGAGCCTGTAAAGGCAGCACCACCATCGGCTTCTCCCGTATCACCTGCGGAAAAACCGGCAGTACTTGCCCCTGAACTTACTTATTCTCAAAAAATCCGAAAGAGCTCTTCTTTTCAAAAATTCCAAGTTGATTATACAAACCATGTACATAAATTTTATGATTACCTGAAGGATTTCAAGGAAACCGGAACACTTCACTACGCTGATGAACTGGTTGCCATTCCGAAAACCTTAATGCAGGAGACTAAAACCTCCATCCAGTTTTTTGATATGCTTCACAATCTGCGACAGATTGATGACAGCGTCTATGCCCATTCTCTGAATGTGGCTATGATTTCCAGAATGTTGGGCAGATGGCTGAAATTGCCTTCAGAGGAACTGGATACCCTGACCTTGGCAGGAGCTTTACATGATGTGGGAAAATTCCTAATTCCCGAAGAGGTATTGAACAAAGAAGGAAAGCTGACCGACGAGGAATTTGCTCTTATTAAGAGCCATCCTCTCAAGGGACATGACCTGTTGAAAAAACAGCAACTGAACTATCATATAAAACAAGCTGCTCTGATGCACCATGAACGTTGTGACGGCAGCGGCTATCCTCTAGGACTGACCAGGGATGAGACAGATTCATATGCCATGATTATTGCCATTGCGGATGTCTATGACGCAATGACAGCAGCACGTAAATACCGTGCTCCTCTTTGTCCTTTCCAGGTAATTGCGGAATTTGAAAAAGACGGATTTTCCAAATATCATCCAAAGTATATTCTGACCTTTTTGGAACGGATTGCCAACAGCTACCAGAGCAACCGTGTCCTTTTGAATGACGGACGGAGTGCCACGATTATTTTTCTCAATCAAAAACATCTATCCAAACCTATGGTAAAGCTGGATGACGGAACCTGTATTGATTTGTCCTGTCAGCCGTCCCTGTTTATCAAGGCCGTTTTATAACTCAAGAAAACAACAATCCCGGATGTAGAACTCTTCCACATCCGGGACTTTTTATTTCTGCTTTACTTTCAAAATCTATGAAACCTTCAAAGTAAATTTCTGTATTTCCTTCTCGGTGGAAACCTTTTCGATGGTAGCTCCGATTCCTGCCAACTTCTCCGGGAAACGCTCATATCCACGCTCTATGAAATGAATATCATCGATTACCGTAATTCCCTCTGCTGCCAGACCGGCAATCACCAAAGCGGCTCCTGCCCGCAAATCCGGTGCACTGACTCTGGCACCTGTGTATTTATCTACACCGCTGATAATAGCAACATTGCTTTCCACCTTAATAGACGCACCCATGCGGGTCAATTCATCCACATATTTAAAACGATTCTCAAATATGCTCTCGGTAACCGTACTGGTTCCCTCCGCAATTCCCAAAACCACCGCCATCTGTGGCTGCATATCTGTCGGGAATCCCGGATATGGCAAAGTCGTCACCTGTGTATGGGTTAATGGTTCTTTGGCAATGACACGAACTGCATCATCAAATTCCTCTATTCTGCATCCCGCCTCCAACAGCTTTGCGGAAGTAGCTTCTAAATGCTTCGGAATAACATTTTTTACCAGTACATCTCCATGTGTGGCTGCTGCTGCAAACATAAAAGTACCGGCCTCAATCTGATCCGGGATGATGGAGTAGGTAGTTTTGTGAAGCTTCTCCACTCCCACAATACGAATGACATCGGTTCCTGCTCCACGGATATTGGCTCCCATACTGCTCAGGAAATTGGCAACATCTACCACGTGAGGCTCCTTTGCCGCATTCTCAATGGTGGTCTTACCTTCTGCCATAACTGCTGCCATCAGCACGTTAATGGTTGCTCCCACAGAAACCTTATCCAGATAGATATGGGTACCCACCAGCTTATCTGCCTTGGCTGCCACTGCACCATTTCTCAACTCTACATTTGCTCCCAAAGCCTTAAAACCTTTGATATGAAGGTCCATAGGACGGCTTCCGATATTACATCCTCCCGGCAAAGCCACCTCTGCCTCTTTGTATTTTCCTAAAAGTGCTCCCAAAAGATAATAAGAAGCACGTATCTTCTTCATGGATTCATAATCCACACACAGACAGTCAATATAAGAACCGTTAATTTCTACTGTATGTTCATCTATTCGGTTTACCTTTGCTCCGATTCCTTCAATGGCATCCAACAACACATTGATATCGCGAACATCCGGCAAGTTATCTATTGTCACGGTTTCATCCGTCATAATCGCTGCGGCAAGAATTGCCAGAGCTGCATTCTTCGCTCCGCCTATCTCTACTTCGCCAATCAGAGGACTTCCGCCTTTGATTACATATTGTTCCATTACACACCTCTATATAATTAATACAAACAGTAATTATAATCTCCCATTTTTACTTTTGTCAAGGACTTCCCTACTTAAATCTTTACTCCGTTTTATTATAGCATACTTTTCTTATTTGTAAATTTCCATATCTTTACTTTTTTATTACATTTTTATGGCAGGAGACCCTTTATACTGTACTATATGTATTTTTTCCGGTATCGTGCATGGCTGAAAAAAAGGGAAACTGCCCATTGCAGCTTCCCTTATATTTATTCACTCATGGTCTCTTCTTCTACTTCTGCCTGCTTGATGGTAAATAAATCCTCAAACTTCACTTTTTTCCAGACCTTCTTGTCAATTTCAAACTTGAAATCTTTCCGGTATTTTTCACAGACCTCCTGATACAGTTCCTCCTGTCTCTCACCAATAATCTGATCCTTTTTCTCATCGGTGGCTGTCCGGTCAAACTCGCTGTCTAACCGCAGTACATAGAATCCACTCTCAGTCTCAATAACCTCTGACATTTCGCCTTCCTTCAGCTCATTGGCTGCGGAAATCACTTCCTCCGGGATTCCGCTGTCTTCTGCGGTATCCTTCTCGCCATAAGACTGGGTACTTACCGTGTAACCCTCTGCCTCCGCTTTACTTTCAAACTCATCGGCGTTTCCGCTTACAATTCCCTGTGCCTTTACCCGCAAAGCCGTCAGTTCTTCCTCGGTATAGTCTGCGGCTTCTCCGTTTTCATCCACCTTATCATTCGTAGGAATCTCCACGTAACTATAGGTTCTCTGTGCCGCCTCTTCATCGCTGATATTGGTATCCACATCCTCTTCGATTGCCTCCCGCATTCTCTGCTGGATGGTAACCAACCGCAGATATTCCACAATATCCCGTTTGTTGGCACTCATTGCCTGTATTGCCTCATCGGAATTAGCTTCTATAAATGCCTCCGCTGCCTCTTCCATTGCCTTGGTATCCTCTTCCGTAATGGTTACACCGTAATCATCCATATGTGCCGCTAAGGCATAATAGGTCTTCAAGGTGTCCATTACCTGGTCTTTGGTGGTGTCCTCCATGGTCTCTCCCTTTCCGGACATATCCTGTGACCAGTAATCCTCGCCAAAATAAGCCACATAAAAACTGTCAAAATTGCTCTGTGTATATCTTGCCATAAAATTAGCGACACCCAGACGAACCTCTTCTCCGTCTGCCATCTTTACCACTACCTCATCTGCATCTACATTCTTTGCACCGCATCCGCCCAAAACGCCGATGCTCATAACAGCTGTAAGCAGAAGTGCCGTTATTCTCTTTGCCTTCATCGATTGTTCCTCCCGAATTTATACTTGTCTGTGTTTTATTATAGGACTTTTTAGAACCTCTTACAACAAATTTCTTATTTTTTCTCCACCAGCCTTACCTGAATATCCTCCAATATTTGTTCGGTGGCTTCCATAACCGACAGCTTCTCCTGTCTGGAATTTTTCTTCAGATAATAGGTGAAAAACGGCCCCTTTTTATCCGGCGTAAAGCTGAGAGTTCCCTGATAATCCTGTATAAATTGAGGAATATCCACAGGATTTATCTTTGCATTCTCCAAAAATACAAACTGAATCGCATCTGCCTTTTCCGAAACCTCCCGCAGATAACAGCCATGTGCCTTCGCCTTTGCTCTGGCAATCCACAAAAGATTTTCCACAGATTTCGGCGGATCTCCAAAGCGGTCAATCAGCTCCTCCAGCATCTCGTCACTTTCCTCTTCGTTTTCAATTCCTGCGATTCTCTTGTAGATATCCAGCTTCTGAAACTCATTAGCAATGTAGGTTGCCGGAATATAGGCATCCACATTGATGTCCAAGGTGGTATCGAAATATTCCTCATGGGGTTCTCCCTTTACGGTTTTTACTGCTTCGTTTAACATCTTACAGTAAAGGTCATATCCCACTGCCTCCATATGTCCGTGCTGCTCCGCACCCAACAGATTTCCTGCACCTCGGATTTCCAAATCTCTCATGGCTATCTTAAATCCGCTTCCCAAATCCGTAAACTCTTTGATTGCCGCCAGACGCTTTTCTGCCACCTCTTTTAACATCTTATCTCTGCGGTAAAGCAAAAAGGCATAGGCTGTCCGGTTAGACCTTCCCACTCTTCCCCTTAACTGATAAAGCTGGGACAATCCCATATTGTCTGCATCATGGATAATCATGGTGTTGACATTAGAAATATCCAGTCCCGTTTCAATGATGGTGGTGGATACCAGTACATCAATTTCTCCATTGATAAAGCTGTACATAATGTCTTCCAGTTCCCGTTCCCGCATCTGTCCGTGGGCAAACGCCACATTGGCTTCCGGTACCAACGAAGCGATTTTTGCGGTAACATCCTCAATCTGGTTCACACGGTTGAATACGTAGTATACCTGTCCTTCCCGGGAAAGCTCCCGCACAATGGCCTCCCGCACCAGTTCCTCATTATATTCCATAACATAGGTCTGTATCGGCATCCGGTCCATAGGCGGTTCCTCCAACACGCTCATATCCCGGATTCCTATGAGGCTCATATGGAGAGTTCTGGGAATCGGTGTTGCCGTCAGGGTCAGTACATCCACATCCTCTTTCATCTGTTTGATTTTTTCCTTATGGGCAACTCCGAAACGCTGCTCCTCATCAATAATCAAAAGACCTAAGTCCTTAAATTCCACATCTTTAGACAATACCCGGTGGGTACCGATTACAATGTCCACCATTCCCTTTTTCAAATCAGCAATGGTCTTTTTTTGCTGTGCCGCTGTACGGAACCGACAGAGCAAATCCACCCGTACCGGAAAATCTTTCATGCGAGCGGCAAAGGTATTGTAATGCTGTTGTGCCAGAATGGTAGTCGGCACCAGATACACCACCTGTTTTCCCTCCTGCACCGCCTTGAAAGCTGCACGGATGGCAATCTCTGTCTTCCCGTATCCCACATCTCCGCAGATTAATCGGTCCATAATCTTGGAACTTTCCATATCCCGTTTGGTGGCTTCTATGGCAAGCTCCTGATCCTCTGTCTCCTCAAAAGGAAACATCTCTTCAAACTCTTTCTGCCAAACCGTATCCGGTCCATAGACAAACCCTTCCCTGTTCTGACGTTTTGCGTAGAGCTCTACCAATTCCTGTGCAATATCCGCCACCGCCCGATGAACTCTGGATTTTGTCTTTGTCCACTCCTGCGTTCCCAATTTGTTCAGCTTCGGTTTCTTGGCATCCGCTCCGGCATATTTTTGAATCAATTCCAACTGGGTGGCAAGAATATAAAGGTTTCCCCCTTTTGCATACTCGATTTTAATGTAGTCCTTTTCCACCCGGTCTACCTCTACCTTTTCAATGCCCCGGTAGATTCCCAGTCCGTGGTTTTCATGTACCACATAATCGCCTATATTCAAATCTGAAAAGCTCTGTATTTTCTCCCCTTCATAAATCCGGCGTTTCTTCCGTTTCTTCTTCTCTCCCCCAAAAATATCACTTTCCGAGATAACCACAAAACGCAGGTCTGCATACTCATATCCCCGTTTTACCTTTCCGTAAGTAGTCATTACCTCTCCGACCTTTATCTCGTGCTCTTTTTCTTCCGCATAAAAGCTGTTTAAGCCCTCTGCCGCAATATCCTCCGCCAGACGCTTTGCTCTGGTTCTGGAACCGGAAAGTAACAACACCCGGTAGCCGTTCTTCCTGTATCTCTGCAAATCCTTGCACAGCAGTTCAAAGCTGTTGTTGTAAGGGTTGACCGTCTTCATCTGTATGGAAAAATGCTCTTTTATCTGAAGATTTTTTTCTTTCATATCCAGTGCCGCCAGTCCGATGACTTTGCGGGATGCCAGCTTTGCCGTAATTTCCTCATAACGGTAAAGTGCATTCATCTGTCCCGGAAGAATATACCCCTTTTCCAGACGCTGCTGCATACTCTCCACAAACTCTTTCTCTATGACTCTTCCCTTCTCCACCGCCCGTACCGGTTCATCCAGAAAAATCAGCGTATTTTCGCTCTCAAAATAATCCAGCAGCGACACGGTCTCCGCCTCAAAGTAGTCCAGATAGGATTCTGTGCCTGCCAGAAGTCCCAGTTCTTCCACTTCTTCCCGAAGGGTCTTCACCATGGTCTCTACCCGGTGTGCCTCCTCCGTCATCATGCTCTCCCGGTACTTCTTGTATAATTTTTGCCCATCTTTTTCTATCTTTTTTAATCCCTGCTTTTTGGTTTCCTCATCAAAAATGACTTCGCTGGCAGGATAAATAGCTATCCGTTCCAGATTCTCGATGGAACGCTGGCTGTCCGGTGCAAAGCTTCGGATAGAATCAATCTCATCTCCCCACAGCTCAATTCGATAGGGATTTTCCTCCGTCAGGGGATAGATATCCAGAATACCTCCTCTGATGGCAAACTGCCCGTTACTTTCTACCTGATAATTTTTCTCATATCCCATGGCAGTCAGCTTCTTGGAGAATTTGTCCAGATTCAGGGTGTCCCCCACCTCCAGATATTCCACAAACTCCCGAAATTTTTCCAATCCCATCAACCGATTCATCAGCCCGTCAAAGGTGGTAATCAAGGTTACTTCCTCTTCCTCCAACAACACCTTAATGGCATTGACCCGTTCCTTGGTCAACTGGTTTCCACGGAGGTCGGATTGATAAAAAAGTATATCTTTTGCCGGATAATATACGGTGTTTTTGTCAAAAAACCGACAGTCCTCATATAATTCCTTCGCTTTTTGTTCGCTAAAAGTAGCAATGATTTTCTTTGGAAAACCATTGCTAAGATTGTATACCATATGTGCTTTTCCGGCATCTACACAGCCGGAAATCTGAAAAATTCCCGTTTCTTTTTTCAGAAGGTTTTGGAGCCTCTCATAATCCGCCCAGTCTTTCAGAGCCTCTGTTACTGTCTTCATGTCCTTACCTGTCTACTACTTTTTTGTTATATTCGTTCATGGCCTTTGCCACATCCCCGTTTATCATATACCCCACAGCTTCCATTGCCCGGCCAATAGCATCTTCCAGATTCTCCCGTTCTTCCTTGGAAAAATGCCCCAGCACAAAATCCGCCAAATCCCAATTTTTCGGTTTTTCACCTACTCCCACTTTAATCCGCATAAATTCCTGGGTTCCCAGACACTTAATAATATTCTTGATTCCGTTGTGTCCACCGGCACTTCCGCTTTGACGAATCCGCAGATTTCCCGGTGCAAAACTGATATCATCATAAATAACAATCATTTCGGTTTCCGGGTCTATCTTATAATAATGCACCAATTCCACAATACTTTCGCCGCTGAGATTCATATAGGTCTGAGGCTTAGCCAGAACCACCTTTTGCCCCTCTATGACTCCTTTGCCTAAAAGTGCCTTGTGTTTTTTCTCACTGATACTGATATTATATTTTTCCGCCAGTTCATCAATGACATCAAATCCCACATTATGTCTGGTATGTTCATATTTTTTGTCAGGATTTCCAAGTCCTGCAATCAGATACATCTTCTGTTTTCCTTTCCTGCCAAATCTAAACATTTCTATCTCTTCTTCCGGCAATGACCTTTGCTGCTGCCGCCAGTTGTTCCTGATCATTGACTCCGGCAATTTCCTCTGCACTATCCAAGGCAAAGGCATCTACCTGCAAACCTCTCTCTTTGATAATTGTGAGTGTATCCGGCAGATAATATTCACCCTGTGCGTTATCCGTAGTCAAAAGATTCAAAGAGCTTTTCAGTTCCTGCGTATCAAAAAGATACATTCCCGAATTAATTTCACAGGACTTCAATTCCTCTTCATTGGCATCTTTATGCTCCACACTTTTTACAAAGCTGCCTTCGGCGTCACGAATGATTCTTCCGTATCCCGTCGGGTCTTCTACCATGGCTGAAAGTACAGTCACCGCATTCTTCTTCTCTCTGTGATAATCGCAGAGTTTTTTCAAGGTATCTGCAGTAATCAGCGGCGTATCTCCGCAGAGAATCAAAGTTTCTCCCTCTCCCTGCAAAAACTCGCCTGCACATTTTACCGCATGCCCTGTACCAAGCTGCTCCGTCTGCAATGCATAGGTTACATCCTTATGCAATATCTTTTCTTCTACCACTTCATGTTTATATCCTACCACCAGACAGACTTCCTCTGCTCCGGCTCCTCTGGCTGCCTCAATCACATAGTCCACCAGACATTTATCTTCGATTGTATGTACCACCTTCGGCAGCTCCGATTTCATTCTGGTTCCTTTTCCTGCTGCAAGTATTACGGCTCTTAACTGTTTCATGTTCTCCTCCATCTTCTCTGTTTCAGTAGAATCTATTTTACCTAAATTTTTCTGTTTTGTCATTAAAAAAGCAAAAAAAGATACAGCCGGTTCTCCCTGACTGTATCTCTTTTCCTAATCTTCATTCATTGTTTCTAAGTATTTCTTGACAATCAAATCCTGAAGCTCCTGACGCATTGTCGAATCAATCGGATGGGCAATATCCCGATATCTCCCCTCGGCGGATTTCCGGCTTGGCATCGCAATAAACAATCCCTTCTCGCCTTCTATTACCTTGATATCGTGTACCACAAAAACCGAATCTATCGTAATGGAAACAACGGCTTTCATCTTACCCTCTTTTTCCATTTTCCTCACACGTACATCCGTAATTTCCATATCATCTCGTCCCCTTTCCGTTTCACATCATACTGCTAAAATATGTATCGCTCGTTGTGCTCCACTACTACTTTCACGCCGTCCTCGCCGCAGTAATAGGTATTAGCACACAGCGTTCCCCTGCTCTCTACAATACAGTTTTCGATGTGCGTATTATCTCCGATATATACATCATTTAAGATAATTGAATTTTTAATCACACAGTTCTTTCCTACGAATACATTTTTGAAAAGAATGGAATTTTCCACTTTACTGTTCAGAATACATCCGCTGGATACCAAACTGTTTTTGACTTCCGAACCGCTGTTATATTTTGCCGGAGGAAGGTCATCAATCTTGGAATAAATCTTCGGCTCACTTCGGAACATATAGTTGCGGACATCTGCATTCAGAAAATCCATATTAGTTTTATAATAGGATTCTACTGTGGAAATATTACTCCAATATCCATCCATCTTATATCCGTAAATCCGTTTCAGATTCTTATAGCGAATTAATACGTCCGTTACAAAATCCCAGCGGTCTTCATCTGCTCCCTTTTCCAGCATTTCAATCAATGCTCTTCTTCGGATGACATAGATTCCTGTGGAAACAGTGTTGGACTGTGCCACCATCGGCTTTTCTTCAAAGTCGATAACTCTGGAATCCTCATTCATACGGATGGTTCCGAAACGGCACACATCATCCTCCGGTCCCATCTCCTTGCAAACCACTGTAATATCAGCCTTTTTCTCAATATGGTAATCCAACACATCATTGTAATCCATCTTATAGACACAATCTCCGCTGGCAATAATGACATACGGTTCATGGCTTCTCTTTAAAAATTCAATGTTCTGATAGATGGCGTCCGCAGTTCCCCGATACCACCAACTGTTATTGGCTGTTACGGTAGGGGTAAATACATAGAGCCCACCTTGTTTTCTTCCGAAATCCCACCACTTGGAAGAGCTGAGATGTTCGTTCAACGATCTGGCATTGTACTGTGTCAGCACCGCTACCCTCTGGACATGTGAATTAGACATATTGCTCAATGCAAAGTCAATACAACGGTAGCTTCCGCCCACCGGCATAGCCGCAATCGCTCTTTTGTTGGAAAGTTCCCGCATACGGTTGTTATTTCCGCCTGCTAATATAAGTCCTAATGCTTTCATTGTCTGTCACCTGCCTTAATAATGTATTCCCCTGACTCTAAAATTCCATTTGGATAGTCAGCTTTCTCTGTCTGTCCCGAAATTGCTGTATTCTTTCCAACTTTCACGCCAGACGGAATACTGGAATCTTCTCCCACAGTTACCAGACCGAAAGCATAGATGCTCTCGTTTAATTTGCTCGGTGCCTCTTGACCGATTCCCAGCTGTACGCCATCACCAATCACTACGTTTTCTGCCACGATGGATTTATCAATGATAACATTCTCACCTATGGTAGTATTTGCCATAATGATAGAATCCCGAATGACGCTGCCCTTTCCGACTTTGACACCTGCTCCTATGACTGAGTTACGAATTTCTCCGTATATCTCACTACCTTCTCCGATAATACTCTTATCTACCACTGCTTCGGCGGAGAGATACTGTGGTTCAAATATCTCACTCTTAGTATAAATTTTCCAATACTCCTCATAGAGGTTAAATTCCGGTATCAAATCAATTAATTCCATGTTTGCTTCCCAATAGGAGCCCAACGTTCCTACATCTTTCCAATATCCGTTGTACTCATATGCAAACAGGTTCTTTTTGCCTTCATGGCAATATGGGATGATATGTTTTCCGAAATCGCAATTACTCTGGTCTTTCATGGAAATCAATGCTTCTCTCAATACCTTCCATGTAAAGATATAAATTCCCATGGATGCCAGATTGCTTCTTGGCTGTGCCGGTTTTTCTTCAAATTCGAGAATCCTCTTATCCTCATCTGTGATAACAATACCAAAACGGCTGGCCTCTTCTATAGGAACCGGCATCGTTGCAATGGTAACATCTGCCTGATTCTCTTTGTGGAAATCAAGCATTACCTCATAATCCATTTTATAAATATGGTCTCCTGAAAGAATCAGCACATACTCCGGATTATAGGTATCAATGTAGTTCATATTCTGGTATATGGCATTGGCAGTACCTGAATACCATTCACTGTTGTCGCTTCTTTCATAAGGCGGAAGTACCGTCACTCCTCCGTTATTCCGGTCTAAATCCCACGGTATGCCGATACCGATATGTGTATTCAGCCTCAACGGCTGGTATTGTGTCAATACACCCACCGTATCAATTCCCGAATTAATACAGTTGCTCAAAGGAAAATCAATGATACGGTATTTTCCTCCAAAAGCCACTGCCGGCTTCGCAACTGACGAGGTAAGGACCCCCAGACGGCTTCCCTGTCCTCCTGCCAAAAGCATTGCAATCATCTCTTTATTAGCCACGTCTATCACCTCTTTATATTGCTGTTTTACGTTGTAATAATTATATCATATACCTTTCTGTCTTTTCAACAACCTATACAATATTTATCCGAATTTTTTCCTTTTTTTGTAAAATTTGACATAAATTACATGTCGTTTTTACATTGTGGTAGACACCTTGATACAAAAAACTTTTTCTTCTGTTTTATTTCATTTTGGAAAATTCAAACATTTTATTTTCGTTTGCAATTTTTACAGATAGGGTTATAATATATTAGATAAATATGCATGTAGTTTTATAGATAGAATGGACAGGTAAAAAAATGTATCAAATTAATTTTAATAATCCAATTCATATTCATTTTATCGGTATAGGCGGTATCAGCATGAGCGGTCTTGCCGAAATTTTACTGAAAGAGCATTTTACGATTTCCGGCTCGGATTCCAAGAAATCTCCGTTGACAGAACAGCTGGAGCTTGCCGGTGCAGAGATTTTTTACGGACAGCGGGCTTCTAACATCACATCCGGTACGGATTTGGTAGTATACACCGCTGCGATTCACGAAGATAACCCGGAGCTTGCAGCCGCCCGTGCTGCCGGTATCCCGACACTGACCCGTGCTGAGTTGCTGGGACAGATTATGGATAACTATTCCCGCTCCATTGCCATAGCCGGAACCCACGGAAAAACCACAACCACTTCCATGGTTTCCCAGATTTTGCTGGCAGCCGACACCGACCCTACTATTTCCGTAGGCGGTATTTTGGATGCCATCGGTGGAAATATCCGAGTGGGAAATTCCGATTTGTTTGTGACGGAAGCCTGCGAATACACCAACAGTTTTTTGAATTTCCGTCCACGGTATTCTCTCATATTAAATGTAGAAGAAGACCACTTGGACTTTTTTAAGGACATTGACGACATTCGTCATTCTTTCCATCTTTTTGCGGCAAATACCGCACCGGAGGGCTGTATTATTTTAAACGGTGCCATTGACCGCTATCAGGAGATTACTCAAGGCCTCCCTGCTAAGACCATCACCTACGGTCTGGACGCTTCTGACGATTTCCATGCCCAAAATATCAGCTATGACGAAAACGGCTGTGCTTCTTTTGATGCTATGCAGGGTTCTTCTTTATATGGAAGAATTACACTTTCCATTCCCGGGGAACACAACATCCTAAATGCACTTGCCGCGATTGCTCTTGCGGTTCAGATGAACCTTCCGAAGGATGCTGTTTTTCAGGGTCTGGGTGCCTTCGCCGGTACAAAACGCCGTTTTGAGAAAAAGGGAACCCTTGGGGGGATTACCATTGTAGATGACTATGCCCACCACCCAACAGAAATCCGTGCCACCTTACAGGCTGCAAAGAATTATCCTCACGAAAGGATTGTCTGTGTCTTCCAGCCTCACACTTATACCCGCACCAAGGCGTTTCTAAATGATTTTGCAGATGCACTTTCTCTGGCTGATATGGTGGTTCTTGCCGACATCTATGCCGCAAGGGAGACAGACACCTTAGGAATCAGTTCCGGTGATATCCAGAAGCTGATTGCAGATAAGGGAACTCCTGCTTATCATTTCCACACTTTTGATGAAATTGAAAATTTTTTATTAAAAAAATGTATGAACGGCGACCTGTTGATAACCATGGGGGCCGGAGATATTGTAAATGTGGGAGAACATTTACTTGGACTTTAATTATCCACATTATCCACATGAAACGATGTTTTTTTCACACGTTTTCATGTGGATTTTTTTTATTTACATAATTCTTTTTTACATTTATGGGTTTGTCCCATTCTTCCCCGAAAAAACAACTTTTCGCTCGGTTACCATAATTGTCAGGTTGTTTTTTACACGAAGTTATCCACATTATCCACAAAGTTGTAAACCCTTGATTTCCAAGGGTTTCAAGGGAATTTGCCACTTCTCAATCTCAAAAAATTATGCTATAATTCACAACATGTTATCTGATTGTACGAAGTACAGAAATTAGATGAAAGAGGGAGTTTTATGTCACACATTACACTACACACAGATAGTCCGGCTACGACTACCTGTGTTCCGAATGCTTTTATTGACGATTATATGATTTCTGCCAGCGGCGAGTACGTGAAAATTTATCTGTATCTGCTGCGGTGTGTCAACGGCAATAAGAACGAACTGTCCATTTCTAAAATGGCAGATAAATTTGAACATACGGAAAAGGATATCAAACGTGCTCTGAAATATTGGGAGAAGATGAACCTTTTACGATTGGAATATAATGCGGAGGGAGAATTGGAAAGCATCTGTTTTCAGGATTCTTCCGAAAATGTCCCGGCAGAATCCGGCGATGACTCTGACACCTGTATTTCCGCCGCTCCTGCAGCACCTGCCACACCGAAGCGTCGGGAATACTCTTTAGATGAAATTTCAGATTTTAGCAAAAAAGAGGAGGTAAAGACCCTTTTCTTTGTGGCGGAGCGTTACATGCGGCATCCTTTGACCTCCAATGACTTTAACACGATTTTATATTGGTATGATACCCTTCAGTTTTCACCGGAACTGATTGAATATCTCATTGAATACTGTGTGGAAAACGGTCACGCCAATACCCGCTACATGGACAAGGTTGCTCTGAATTGGAAGGATTCCGGCATTCAGACCATTGAGCAGGCAAAGCAGGCATCCAGCTTACATAACCAAGCTTACTATGCAGTCATTAAGTCTCTGGGAATCAACAACCGAAATCTGGTTCCTTTTGAGATGGCTTTCATAGAGAAATGGATGAAGGAATACGGTTTTTCTCTGGATATTATTACAGAGGCTTGTAAACGTACCATCCAAGCCATCCATCAACCGAGCTTTGAATACACGGACACTATTTTAAACAGTTGGAAAAACAACAAAATCCGGCATCTGGAGGACATTGCGGATTTGGATGCCGCTTATAAGAAAAACAAGAAGCATACCTCTGCTTCTTCCCCTAAGGTTTCCAACAACAAGTTTAATAATTTTTCACAACGAAACTATAACTATGACCAGCTAGAACGGCAGCTGTTAAACCGTTCCATCTAGTCCAAAGGAGATATCATGGCTTTAACAAATGCTCAATACGATGAAATCATGCGGGATTATGAAGCACGGCAGACTGCCAACCGCCATGTGCAGGAATTACATATCCAAGAGGTCTATGGCAAGGCACCACAGCTGAAAGAGTTGGATGACCGTATCGCCTCCACCTCTCTGGCAAGTGCAAAAAAACTGCTTTCGGGAGACGATTCCGCTTTGACCGATTTAAAGAAACAGCTTCGTCTGCTTCAGGAAGAAAAGCATACCATTATCTCTTCTCTCGGTTATCCCGAGAATTATCTGGACATGCCTTATACCTGTCCTGACTGTCAGGATACCGGCTATATCGGCAGCCAACGCTGTCACTGTTTCAAACAGGCAGCCATTGATTTGGTATACACTCAGTCAAATTTGAAAACAATATTGGAAAAGGAGAATTTTTCTACATTCTCCCTTTCCTATTATTCTGATACGCAGATAAATCCGGCAACCAATCTCTCCGCCTTGGAGACTGCAAAGGACGCCCTGCGGGCAAGCCGGACCTTTATCGAATCCTTTGAAAAGGAATTTTCCAACCTTTTCTTTTATGGAGATACCGGTGTAGGAAAGACTTTTTTGTCCAACTGTATTGCAAAAGAACTTTTGGACCGGGGACACTCTGTTATTTATTTTACGGCATTTGAATTATTTCATATTTTTGAAAAAACAGTCTTTGAAAGGGATGCCGAAGCAGCGGAGCCTTATCAGAACATCTTCGACTGCGACCTTTTGATTATTGACGATTTAGGCACTGAGATGTCCAATTCCTTTACAACCTCTCAGTTATTCCTATGTCTGAACGAACGTATTTTAAGAAAAAAATCGACCATAATATCCACAAACCTGAGTTTGAACCAGTTGGCTGAAATTTACTCAGAACGGACTTTTTCCCGTATTTCTTCAAACTATACGATGATTAAACTTTTCGGGGATGACATCCGCATTAAAAAGAAATTGCAATAACACTTTTTCTTTGCTATAATTCTACGTGGCTATTTGGCATTTTTTATATAACTTTATACATTAAGCGAATTTTATGGAGGAACTCAATCATGGCAACTGATGAAAGAAATTTGGAAACGATTCCTGCCGGTGCTCTGGGACTTATCCCATTGGAAAGTTGTGCCGAGCTTGGCGAGAAAGTGAATCAGTATCTGGTAAAATGGAGGGAGACCAGACATAATGCACACAAGGATAACATTGCTTTTAAAGATTATCACCGTGCATCTTATATTGTAAAGGCAAGCACTCCACGTTTTGGCTCCGGCGAAGCCAAAGGTACGATTTCCGAATCCGTACGAGGCTATGACATTTACATTATGGCTGACATTACCAATTACAGCCTGACCTATTCCGTTTGCGGACATGAGAACCATATGTCCCCGGATGACCATTATCAGGATATCAAACGTATCATTGCTGCCGTAGGCGGTAAAGCTCGCCGTATTACGGTTATCATGCCTTTCTTATATGAAAGCCGCCAGCACAAACGCAGCTCCAGAGAATCTTTGGACTGTGCCATTGCTTTACAGGAATTGACGGCTATGGGCGTAGACAATATTATTACCTTTGATGCTCACGACCCACGAGTACAGAATGCAATTCCGTTGAAGGGTTTTGAAACCGTTCAGCCTGCATATCAGTTTATTAAGGGTATCTGCAAACACGTAAAGGATTTACAGATTGATGCGGATCACATGATGGTAATCAGCCCTGACGAAGGCGGTACCAACCGTGCCGTATATCTTGCCAATGTTATGGGCTTGGATATGGGTATGTTCTACAAACGCCGTGATTACAGCAAGATTGTGGATGGTCGCAACCCAATTGTGGCTCACGAATTCCTTGGTTCTTCCGTGGAAGGTAAAGATGTCATCATTATCGACGACATGATTTCCTCCGGTGAAAGTATGATAGATGTTGCAACCGAGTTAAAGAAACGAAAAGCAAACCGTATCTTTGCCGTTGCTACCTTCGGTCTGTTTACCAGCGGTCTTGAAAAATTTGACAAAGCGGTAGAGGAGGGCATTATCTATCGTGTGGTAACCACAAACTTGACCTACCAGACACCGGAATTACTTTCCAGACCTTATTATATCAACTGTGATATGAGTAAGTACATCGCTTATCTGATAGATACCTTAAACCACGATACCACCATCAGCGATCTGTTAGATCCTTATGACCGTATCAATAATTTATTAACAAAATACAGAGCTGGCGAGTACTAAAAAAGAGCGGTTCATTTTTGAACCGCTCTTTAAATATCTTAATTTTTTCTTAGAATAAATCTACTCTTCCGGCGAACTTGTCATTGATGACATAGTATGCTGCCTGCTCTTCCGGTTTTAAGTAAATCTTCAGGGATTTGATCGTACCTGCTTTGTGTCCTTCCGCTACGAAGGCAGCTTTTACTCTCTCTTCTACGCTTTCAACAGATGACTGCTGTCCGTAAAACTCTACAAACACTTCGGTTGAAGACGCCTCTTTTTTGGTCGTGGTTTTTCTAGTCGTTTTCTTCTGAGCTGTCTTTTTTGCTGCTGTTTTTACCGTCGCTTTTACTGTTTCTTTTACTTCTGCTGCTTTCTCTACAACTTTCTCTTCTTCAGCTTTTACTGCAGCCTTTACTTCTGCCGGTTTTACCTCTTTTACTTCTGCAACTTTTTTTTCAGCCATTCTTCTTCCTCCTACTCACAAACTAAAAACTTTTCCATTGCACTAAGAGCTTCATCTTCATCCGAACCTTCGGCTAAGATATTTACCTTCATGCCATTGGATGGATTAAACGCCATGATTCCCATGATACTTTTTGCATTGATTTTGCAATTATTGCTTTCTAATATAATCTCACTGTCAAACCGGCATGCTACCTGTACCAGTTCAGCGATTGGATTATCATGTTCTTTTTCCACGTCGGAAACAACAATCTCCTTTTGACTCATAATCCCACTTCCTTTATTATTTCCACTTTACTATCTTAACATCACACAGGCTTAACGCCTGTACATTTATGTAATATAGCTCATTCGGAAGGCTTTTGCAAGACATTTTCTGTATTTCCGTCATTTTCCAACAAGGATTTACACAAATCACCGAATTTTTATGCACTTTTTCGCATACATATATTCGTTTTTGCAATATTTGGAAATTATTTTGCTGCTTTTTCTGCTTCAAGTATTTTCTGGAAGTCTTTTACGTCCTTTGCAATCTCGCCACTCAATGCCAACAGACAAATTAAGTTCGGTATTGCCATCAAAGCATTTGCGATATCCGAAAAGCTCCACACAATTTCTAAAGTGGTTGTTGCTCCAACATATGCAATTAAAGAGAAAATTATACGATAAATCATATTGTATTTCGGTGTCTTTAATATGTACTCAAAAGCTTTCTCTCCGTGATACTCCCATCCCAAAATAGTGGAAAATGCAAAGAGTACAATTCCAATAGTAACCAAAATACCTCCTGCTTCTCCCAATACGGATTTAAAAGCTAAAATCGTAAGACTGGCACCGGTCACAAATCCCTCCGGGTTAGACGCCGTTACAAAGGACGGATCTGTGGTTCCCAACACTCCGCTGCTGGCAATACATAATCCTGTAATGGTACAGACCACGATGGTATCCCAGAAGGTTCCTGTCATATTGATATAACCCTGACGCACCGGATGGTCCGTCGTAGCCGCTGCTGCTGTAATTGCTGCAGAACCCATACCTGCCTCGTTAGAGAATACACCTCGTGCCACACCATAATGCATTGCATTCATCATAGATGCTGTAATGGTTCCGCAAAGTCCGCCGCCTACTGCCTCTGTGCTAAATGCCATTTTAAATATCATGGCAACTCCTGCAGGAAGATTCTGAATATTACCAATGATAACGATGATACCTGCAATAATATAGAAAATTGCCATAAACGGAACTACGATGGAGGATACTTTGGAAATCTTTTTGATTCCTCCTACAATAATCAGTAACGCCAATACGGTAATAATAATACCTGTAATTACAGGAGACACATGGAAGGTACTCTTTACAGATTCGGAAATAGAATTTGCCTGTGTCAAGTTTCCGATTCCAAAAGATGCTATTACTGCAAAAAATGCAAATAGCCACCCCAAAGTAGCTCCTACTTTTTTATTCTTAAATGCCTTTTTCATGGTGTACATCGGTCCACCGGACATCTCACCACTTTCGTTGACCTCACGATATTTGATTGCCAGCATACATTCGCTGAACTTTGAAGTCAATCCAAATGCTGCTGATATCCACATCCATACCAATGCTCCCGGTCCGCCGGCTACCATGGCCGTTGCCACACCTACGATATTTCCTGTTCCTATGGTTGCTGCAAGTGCTGTGGTTAGTGCAGAGAATGGCGATACATCTCCCTCTCCTCTGTCCTTACTTCTAGCTTCCTTGCTGAGGGTACTCTTAATAGCATACCCCAGATTCCTCCATGTCCGAAATCCCAGCCGGAAGGTCAAAAAGATTCCCGTTCCCACCAGTAGAACCAGCATTACCGGTCCCCAGACGAAGTCATCTACTTTTGTCAAAATTTCTGATAACATTTCCATACTTTTTCCACCCTTCTAATCTCCTTCTATTTTAAAAAACGAGACTCCCCTTTCGGGGTGTCTCGTCTTTGAAAACAACTAAATTATACCATATTTTACAGGTCTGTCAATCTTTATTCCTCTTCCTTCACATAACTGTAAAAGATATTGCCGCCTGCTTCGAATGCGGCATTAGCACTCTCTGTTGACATTTTCTCTACGCTTCCTGTTTCCGGATGGCAGATTAAAATCCCTGTACTGTCATATCCCACAATCAATGCTGCGGTATTTCCATCCAGTATACCCAGCACCGGATTTCCCACGCTCACATAATACAACATCTCCTCTGCACTGCATCCGGTTAAATTTAAAACAATACTATTTTTTAGCGTATTGGATAAAATATTTTCCACACTTTGTCCCTCTTCCAGAAGCTGCTCCGTATTCAAGTTCTCTCCTTCCTTTGCCAGCATCAGATTCAGACATTGAGCAACAGAGCTTCCACCTGCTGCGGTGGTTCCATTTCCCAGCACATTGCTTTGAGCGGTCTTTTTGGAACGTCTCCAGATATAATTCTGTTTTCCGTCCACAACTACTCCCATTTTTCCATTTGCCGCCTGAACCACTTCTGCCGGATTGTATCCCCCTGCCACTACTCTTCCTGCAGCATAAGCATAATATTGGTTTTTATCCTGGAACTCTATCCGCACTTCCTTTGGTTTCTTTTCTACTACCTGTTCCGGCGTCAAAAGCTTCACTACCGTTTCTTTTTTACTCTCCTGTGGAAATTCCAACTGAATCAACGTTTGCTTCTTTTCGTCGGAAGTGGTGTGTACCAGCACTTGTGTATTTTCCTTCTCTTCGCTGTTCATAATGGTGTCAGACTCCGCTTCTATATAGCTGCCATTCTGATAAACAAGGCGGTCCAGATAGATGGTGTTTCCCTCGATATGAACTCCCGAAATATAGCTTCCGCCTTTTTCATAGCTTTTTAGCACCTTATGGTCTTCTTCCGAGGAAATAATCTGAACCTTATGCATAGGCATTTCTTCTCCGGTGGAAATTCCATAGATAAGGTCTTCCCCCATAAATCCAAGAGGTTTTAAACATTCCCCATTTTCCGGTTTTATCTTATAAACAGAACCGTTCTCCAAATCTTCTAAATGCAACATGTCTTTTTCTTTATAAACGAAGTATCTTCCACTATCCGATACCCCATAGGTTCCCTCTTCCAAATTCTTTTTGAGAGTGGAAACCTCCATACTATCCATCTGGATTTTGTACAGGTCTTTTCCTGCTAAAATAAAGAATTCCTTCTGATTGTTCCGGTAAGCCATTCCTCCCAAATCTTCTTTCATGACCTGATAGGATGTTTCCACCGGCAAAAACAACTCTTCTTCTGTGGTATTGGCTACTGAATCATAACGACAGACGCTGATTCCCACTTTGCCCTCATGTACGCCCCGGTTCATATATCCATATACCAGAAAATCTACGCTTCCCTCTTCGTCCACATCCACAATACGAATATCGTGCTGGTTGTAATTCTCACGTTTTTCTATCTCATCTTTTCCACGAAAACTGAAAATTTTAGCAATCTGACCTGTGTTCTGGTTATATCCCCACAGCTCTCCTTCCTGCACAAATGCCACTGCCGTTCCGCTTTCATTGGAGACATAATTGACATTTCTTCCGCAGATGCCCAGTTGCAGATACTTGTCATTCACCGAACTTTTTTCTCCCCGGAAAATCTGATTCATTTTTCTCTCATAATCCAAAAGATAAACTCTGTCTGCGGTATGACGCACCCTATAATATTCTTCCACATTATAATATTCCGTCTGGTCTTCGCTTCCCTTTGTGGTAACTACATAATTCAGAGTAATTACATTGGCAGAGCTGCTGATTTCTTTAATGGAAGGAATCGGCGTTGCCAACTGCTCATAGTCCAGTTTTCCCCATGTCAGCTGACTCAAAGAGGAATGGATGGTCACATTACTTAGAGTATTATTGTCTGCGGTGGAATCCGGCTCCAAGTAGGTTGCCAGCGTTCCTCCTGTTTCTTTGTTCATGGATTTATTATGAAAATCCATAACAAATTCCAGACTTTCATCCACATAGGAATCCACCGGTTGCATCAACCGGGTATAATAATAAATTTCTTTGCTACCCTGCTCTAATTTTAAAACAAAAAGGTATTCTTTTCCCTCTTCGATAATATTCTGTACCTTGATGTCTGCAGAAATCACTCCGTCTTTCTGGGTATAATCCGTCCACTCCTTCTCCGCTATCAGACGCTCTCCGTCCATACTTCTGATTTCATAGGAGATTCCGTCCACTTTATCATCAAAGGTCTGTATTTTTATCGGAAGTATCCTCTTCTGATTCAGCGGTGTGATGGTGTCCCGCATGGTAGATGCCTCCATTTTGGTGGTGTAACCATACAGTTCATTTATCGGAGTATCTTCTTTATATAAAGTCACAACCGGCAGGGATACCTCTCCCATATTTGTCATTAAATCTTTATTGGTACGCCCGGTCATCAGGCTTACCACTAATATGGTCACTAAAACAGCCCCCACAAGAGCCACTATCTTAATTGTTCCTTTTTTCACCTGCCTGTCCTCCTTTTTCAAAAATAGGCGGTGCCCTCCGGCACCGCTGACCTATTCATTGTATCTAGTTTTTTCTAAAAACTCAACTACTATTTTACCACCAACGGTTGCAGCGTCGATGACGGCATCTTCTTTTGTACATCTCGTTGTACAGTAATACTTCTATCAAGTCGGAAAGTCCGTCTCCTCTCGGCGGTCTCGGACGTCTTGGAGGTCTCGGTCCCCTTGCCATTTCCTCCTCGCCGCAGCATTCGCTGGACTCTATTTCCTGCGTGGATTGATCCTGCTGTATCCGGTCCATGATATTCTGGCAAATCTTTCTCAGCATTACTTTATCCGGATATTCGTCGTACATCATGCTTCCTTCATATTCCATCCGGTCACATTCTTCCTCCACATATCTCTGAATTTCTTTCGCTTCCTGTGGATAGAGTTCTTTCATTCTCTCCAAATCTTTTTCATATTCCATATCGCTCAGATAGTTACTTTGCATCTGCATCGGATAAGGAACATAAAAAGGACTGTTCTGCTGCATGTAAAACCAAGGTTCCTTATTGCTATAATCCAAATTTCTGCTCCTGCTGAAATTATCACTATACTATATGCATACTTTGCAAAAAAGTGCCGCAATCTCTTCTTTTACAGAGACTGGTTTTTTCCTCACTGGTGCCTGTTCCCGAATCCTGCGGATAAATTCCGGCATGGTATAGGTAGGCTCCACCGGTATCTCCCATAACTCTCCGCATATTTCCGCCCCCCGCACAAAATAATCCTCCTTTGTGAGAATTTTCCCATTCGTGTGTTCTTCTATACAGGAACAGATTTTTTTCAACTCACTTTGCTTTGGAAACGCTCCGCCTTTTCCCTTATGGTCACTTTCCTTATGCAAAATTTCTGCCATGAACTGTTCTGTCTGCTTCTCATACTCGCCCAGTTCCTCTTTTCGGAAGCAATAGCGAAATCCCGTCAACTTTCCAAAAGTTTTCATGGCATCCTGATACCCCAACAGTACATTTCCATCCAGTATCTCCCGTTCAAAATTCATCATGGTTCCAAGGGAACGGCTGGGACAGATATAAGTGACAAAGGGCTTGTTCAGATATTCCCCATGGCTGGGATTGGTATGTAAATCCACTGCTATGACTTCGTCCGCTCCCATTCGCAAAGCAAAATCAATGGGAAGATTGTCATAATAGCATCCGTCTATATACGTCTTATTTTCAATCTTGTGCATCGGAAACAGTGGAAAGATTGCTGATGAACACATAATGTATTCCTTTAACATTCCCTGCGGAATCTCATTTAACGTCAGTTCCAGAGGCTTCATGGGAGAAACCTGCACCGTTACCAGTCCGTACTCCACATCTGACTGACGGATTTTTTCTTCATCAATCAGGTCCTCGATAAATTTCTCAAAAGGTGACACATCTGCTCCTTTATTCTTCACATATTTTTTCAAAAAAGGACGAATCAGTTCCTTCTGATTATACATTCCCTCGATGGTATTGGTCAGATTAATTCCGTCTTCCATGACATTCTCCATCTCAATGGTTTCCCACAGAAATTTTGCATTCTCATAATCCCGACATGCCATCATGGCACCATTTACCGAACCGATAGATGTTCCCGTAACTATCTGATAGTCTATCTGCAATTCCCGCAGTGCCTGCCAGACTCCCAGTTCATAAGAGCCCTTGGTTCCTCCACCGCACAATACAACTGCCCGCTTCATCTGCTTTCCCCTTCCTTATCTTATATCAACAGCAACATGGTTCCCGCCACAATGAGAACCAGCCCTGCAAATGCCTTTTTCGATAAATGCTCCTTCAAAAAAACAGAAGAAAATATAACCGTCAGAACAATACTCAGCTTGTCGATAGGTACTACCACACTGGCTTCTCCCATCTGCAATGCCCGATAATAGCAAAGCCATGAGAGGCCGGTAGTCAATCCTGACAGGCAGATAAAAATCCCGCTTTTAAAGGTCATATATTTTAATTCCTTTTGTTTTCCTTTTACGAATACAATCAGCCATGCCATAATCAAAACCACGAAGGTACGGATTGCCGTTCCCAGATTGGATTCCACACCGTCGATTCCTATTTTTGCCAAAATGGCGGTGAGACTTGCAAACACAGCCGACAGAATCGCATATATCAACCATGCTTTGCTCTTGGAACGTTTGCTGGTTTTTTGCTTGGTAATCATCATATAGGTTCCGATTCCAATGGCTACCATAGCCGCAATCCGATAAGGCGTCAGTTGTTCGCCCAAAAACAGAAACGCCAGAAGCATCGTTAATACCGTACTGGATTTATCAATAGGTGCCACCTTATTGACATCTCCCAACTGTAATGCCTTAAAATAGCACAGCCATGATGCTCCGGTGGCCAATCCTGACAAAATCAAAAATTCAAAGCTTCTTTTGCTGATGCTGTGAATCGTCTCATAGGAGCCTACCATCCGCACCATCACGCAAGAACAGATTAATACCACAATGGTACGGATTGCCGTTGCCAAATCCGAATCTGTCTTTTTCATTCCTACTTTTGCAATTATGGATGTAATTCCGGCAAACACTGCCGAACCGATTGCATAATATAACCACATTTTATCTCTCCTGCATCTCTTTTCTCTTTTGCTTCATCGCATACATCTCTGTATCTGCCTTATCCATGACTGCCTCTATATTGGTATGCTCCATATCCTCTATTACATAGCTTCCGATACTGGCAGAAACCTGATAATCCCGAGGCTTTTTCCGATTTATCTGCTGCAAATTCTCTTTGAACTTTTGCTCAAACTCCTGATGACGGCTGTTAATGATATTTTCCAGTCCCAACAACACAAATTCATCCCCGCCAAACCGCATACATATTTCCTCTTCATTTGCCGCCTCTTTCATACAGTCTGCAACAGTCCGAATCAACCAGTCTCCTTCCTGATGACCATAGGTATCGTTTACCATCTTCAGCCCGTCAATATCCAGAAAACTGATAAAGAGATTTCTGCCGCTGGTCTTTGCCATCTGCTTATATCCTTGAATTTTCGTATTGAACCCCATTCGATTATAGAGTCCGGTCAGACCGTCACAGATTCTCATCTGATCCAACTTCTCCATAATACTCCGCAAAATTTTCGTCTTAATGACATTTTCAATACAAATGCCTATATTTTTCAGCCACTCGCAAAAAATATGCACCTCTGTGGACAACATACACTCCCCCACCATGCAGTATCCATAGAATTTCTCCTGATAGTGTATCGGAAGAATATAATAAAAAGAGCCTGCGTTCCGCTGGTCGCTTTCTTCTGGCAGCAGCTTGCCCTTTGGCAATTTATCACTAACAGAAAATCTGCCGTTCTCATACATTAAAGGCAGGGAATATTCCCCTTCCTCCTGTCTGACTCCAAGGTTTTTCTCTCCGCAGCGTTCCCGGTAATAAAATTCCACCGATTCCTCTATGACCTTTCCAACGTCCATAAACCCGATATAAAAGCTTTCTGCCTTCAGCTCCGGCACATACTTTCTCGCTTCCTGAAAAATCTCTTCCGGCTCCGTATACGACATGAATTTTGTAAACATTTCATTGATGCTTTTCTTGTAATGCATCCCCATGGTTTCCATTCGGACCAGCTGTTTTCTAAATTTCTCCACATCACAAATCCGCTCTGATTTGCATCCGCAGCTCTCTGTATAGATAACTTTTGCCTCTGTCAGAAGCTCTACCTTCTGTATTTCCTCGTAGTCCATGGTTACCACACACCGGCATGCCTGATAACCCATTTTTTCTCTATAAGGATTCACGGTGGTAATGCACGGTGCATTATGAATCGCCTTTCTGGAATCGTCAAAGCCTGTCACAATCACATCCTCCGGCACCCGGTACCCCTGCTCTTGCAATTCCATAATCGCTCCTACCGCCATATTGTCATTGGCACAAATAATGGCTTTTGGCATCCAATTCATCCGGATAAATTCTTTTACTGCATAAGCACCGGATTCCACACTGAAATCCCCCTGATAAAGCCATCGCCCATTACAGCAGATTTCCATTTCCTCCAGCACATCCTGATAGGCTCTTCTCCTGTCCCTGCTGTCTGCGTTGTCCAGAGGTCCGTTGACATAGGCAATCTCCCGCACCCCATGCACTTCAATAATATGCTTGGTTAATTCATAGATTGCCCGATAATTGTCCACGCCGCTATATCCCATTCCCGGAACCTTTGCATCTATGGAAATTGCCGGAATCCTACTTTCCTGAATCCGCCGGATAATTTTTTCCTGTGCCTCTTTATAATGGAGGGTATCCTTTAAAATAATCGCTCCGTCATATTCCTCCGGATACATCAAATCATACACTTGAAAAGCACCCTGTTTATATTCCTCCGACTCTCCGTAATCGGCACAACAGTTAAATATATAAATATTAATTCCGTGCTCCTGCCCGTAACCTATGACACCCCGCACAAATTCCTGCTGGCTTTCATAGGTTATTCCACAAATAATTACTGCTATTTTTTTCATTCGTTTTCCCTCATTTTGCAAACCCCACACTATACTGATATTTTATCACAAAGAATGTTGAAATTCTATCTGTTTTGCTTTACAATAAAAATCACATATTACAAAGGAGTTTTTTATGGAACATACACACGAACATACCCACAGCCATGTCTTGGAAGACGGAACGGTGGTTACTCACGGACATCACCATGAAAATACAAAGGCAGTTTTAAATCGTATGTCCCGTGCCATCGGTCATATGGAAGCTGTAAAAACCATGGTGGAAGAGGGCAGGGATTGCAGCGAAGTTTTAATTCAGATTGCTGCCGTACGCTCTGCCATCAATAATATCGGAAAAATTATTTTGGAAGACCATATCAAGCATTGCGTGGTGGATGCCGTAGAAACCGGTGACGAACAGGTTTTAAAGGATTTAGAAGAAGCCATCAGCAAATTTATAAAATAAAAGTGTCAGTACAGGATTCCTGTACTGACACTTATTTTATTTCTCTTTCTGCATGTCTGTGATACATTCTCCGTTATTACAGCATACTTTGTTCTTTCCGGTTTTCTTTGCCTGATAAAGGGCACGGTCCGCACATTCAAAAAATGAGCTGGCATTTTCATATACTTTGTTATACTCCGCCACACCCACACTCAATGTAAAATGACGGGTTCCCTCAGTAGTCAAAAAGGCATAATTTTCAAATTCCTGTCGGATACGCTCCCCTACTTCCGCCGCCTCCTTTAAAGTTCTTCCCGGCAGAATCATAGCAAACTCTTCTCCGCCATAACGTGCCGCAAAATCATTCTTCCCCCGAATCAAATCAAATGCTTCTACCACCTGACGGATAACCTGATCTCCAAAGGCATGACCATAAGTATCATTTACCTTTTTAAAATCATCAATATCCGCTATCAAAACGGAAAACGGAGCCTTCTTCTGTTGATAAGACTTCATATAATATTCCAGTTCCTCATAGAAAGACTCATGATTATGAAAATGGGTCAGCGAATCCCTAGAGGACTTTTCATCATATAAAATAAATGAAATATTCACCTGTTCCACAATTACATACAACGCAATGGCAGAAGCCACGAAAATCGTAACATCTATCAAGGAATTTCTCGGCGGCATATACGGTGTATGAGGCACAAAATACAATCGGTATGCTATGTAAATAGCAATGGAACATATTCCCTGGAAAATTCCCATTCTGGCATCCCGATACAGAGGTATCAAGGTCATAGGAAACAGCAAAAGCACCGGCATCAACGGCACGCTGGTGTGTACGCATACACATATCCCTGCAAAAAGACTGAAGGTAATGATGGTACAGACGGATAACACCTGCTGATTTACTTTCTTCATCAATCCATTGAGAAGCCCCTGAGAAGCTATCAAAAGTAAACCGGACCAGAATGTAGGCCGAATGACAAAAAGCTTAAAGTACCGCATCCTGTCACACTCCGCATTTGGTTGATAAAATACAAACAAAAACAGAGCCGCCAAAAGAGCCACCACCCAAAGCTTCCACAGAGAAGAGAATACCACACGTTTCCATTCCGCACATTTCTCTTCATTTAACTTTTTATGATCTTTCACATAAACGACTTTTTTCATGACATATCCTTTAATATGCAAATTTTCTAATAATTCTAATAATAATTAAATTATACTCGAACAGCTTTATATTTTCAAGAAATACTTCCTCCCAATTCCTTGTCTTTTCTACTTATATTATGCATCCCGTACAAAATTCATAAATTCTTAAGATTTTTTTATAGAGAATTACCGTTGATTTTTAGAGGAATTCGTTTTATTCTGTTCTAGGTAAAAAGAATCCTATCTTTATTTTTATAATTATAGATTATTTGAGGTGAGTATTATGAAGAAATTACGAAGTGCCTTTCAGGCTTTTCAAAATTTTATTACCGGTATTCGGAAGAAGCTGCCGAAGCTTCCTCCTATGAAACCGGAAACCCGAGCAAAATGGGAGAAGGTTATTGCCTTTATGAACCGCTTTTCCATTCTGTTCCATGCATTGTTGTCATGCTTCTTGGTTTTTATTATAGAGGTTATTTCCCGCCGGAGCCTATCCTCCGCCATAACCTTTATCGGAGGGCATACCCTTGCTTACTTATATAACTCTTTGATTATTTTCGTATCACTGTCTCTGGTATATTTTTTCCGCAGACGTGCACTTGCCCGCGTTATTATCGGCGGTCTGTGGCTCTTTTTAGGTATTATTAATGGTTGCATTCTGGCACAGCGTGTCACTCCTTTCGGATATACCGATTTGAAGATGGTAACGGATTTGCTCACGATGCAGAACACCAATTATTTCACTGCCGGTCAGGCATTGCTTGCGGTTATCGGTGTTCTTGCCTTTATTGGCTTTTGTGTATGGCTGTGGGCTAAGGGCCCGAAATTCCAAGGTAAAACCAACAAGCTTCTGACTTTTGTTTTCGTGGCTTCCTGTTTTATCTGGGTACCGATTACCACAGAGGCAGCACAGAATCAGGATATTATCGCTTCCTATTTTGCCAACATTGCACAGGGCTATGAGAACTATGGTTTTGTGTATGGTTTTTCCTCTTCGGTGGTAGACCGGGGCATGAGCAAACCGGAGGATTATTCCAAAGAGACCATTGAAAACATTGAGGCTTCCGTGCAGACCGAACCGACTTCCGTTTCTCAGGAAGATATGCCAAATGTGGTTGTAGTTCTTCTGGAGTCTTTTATTGACCCTAGCGAGGTAAATTTCTTGGAATGTTCCGAGGACCCGATTCCGAATTTTCATAATTTAGAAAGCAACTATTCTTCCGGTTACATGACTGTTCCGGTTGTAGGTGCCGGTACGGCAAATACGGAATTTGAAGTTTTAACCGGTATGAGTCTCCAGTATTTTGGTACAGGAGAATATCCATATAAGACGATTTTAAAGCAGACAGACTGTGAGAGTATTGCCTCCGACCTTTCCAAGCTGGGATACGGCACACATGTAGTGCACAACAACGGCGGTAATTTCTATAGTCGTGCCAATGCTTTTTCCATGATGGGATTCGATACTTTTACCAGTAAAGAATTAATGAATATTACAGAGTACACCCCTCTGGGTTCCTGGCCAACAGATGATATTCTCATTGACGAAACTATCAAAGCCATGGACGCAACACCGGATCAGCAGGATTTGGTCTACACCATTACGGTTCAGGGACACGGTGACTACCCGACAGAAAAAGTCATCGAAAATCCTGAAATTACTGTTTCCGGTGCCGAAGACGAAGCAACTAATAACCAGTGGGAATACTACATCAATGAAATTCACGAAGTAGATAAATTTATCGGCAATCTGACCCAGGCACTTGCCGAAAGAGATGAGGACACCATCCTTGTTTTATGGGGTGACCATCTTCCGACTCTGGGGCTTTCCGAGGAAGATATGGCTACCGGTGATATTTTCAAAACAAAGTATGTAACTTGGAATAACTTTGGTATGGCAAAAGAGGATGCCGACTTAACTTCCTATCAGTTACTGGCTCATTTAACCGGACAATTGGGTATCCACGAAGGAACCATTTTCCGTTTCCACCAGAGCCAATCCGCTTCCGAAACCTATCTGAGGGATTTGGAAAATCTGCAATATGATTTGCTCTACGGTAACCGTTACGCTTACCATGGAGAAGAGCCGTATCCTGCTTCTGACCTAGTGATGGGAATTGACGAAGTTACAATTAAACGAACTTGGATGTCCACAGACGGAAAGCTGATGGTCTACGGCGAGCATTTTACTCCATGGAGTAAGGTCTTTATAAACGGTGACAAGGTGTCCACCACCTACGTCAGCGGAAACTATCTTAAGATTAATGCCGATAAACTGGAGGAAGGAGATATTCTGGTGGTAAACCAGATGGGCTCCAGCAACACGATTTTCCGAAGCTCCAATGAATATACCTATCTTCCGGCAGTTACATCTTTTACGGATGACGCACAGCAGCTTCCAAATGAAACGAATATTGAGAATCAGGACGAAGTGATTGACAATATGAACACTAACGAAGTCATTGATGAAATACAGGAGGGCACAGAGGAACCGGTAAAACAAATTCCTCCTGCCACAGCAAAAGAATAATAGAACTATCCATAGCGGTGCAACATATAGTTGTGCCGCTATTTTATTGTCTCTCATTTTCTATGTCACTTGACCTTATAATCTCTTCATGGTATATTGGAAACAAAAAAAGGATAAAATGTTTCCATTATGAAAAATAAAATTATTGAAGAATCTATCACAAGCCTCCAACAGGAAGGTCTTCGGTTTTCTGTGGACACTTTGGCAGAGCGATTAAAAGTTTCCAAAAAAACCATTTATAAATATTTTCCTACAAAGGAAGCTCTCGCCTATGCAATATACGAAAAATTTTATAGAGATTTAAATGATAAAATAAGGAACATCCTCCAACAGCAGGAAGAGTCCCTAACAGAACAACTGCTTTTTTGTTACTTTGATTCCGCAAAAATGATTCGCAAAGAAATTTTCAATAAGTATTGCTTAAACAATGTTATCGGAGATTTCGCAACGCAACATCATACAAAAATTTGGAACACCATAGAATCAGAGATTTGTAACGGACTATCTCATGAGGAAATAAGAATTTATCAATTGATTATCGACGGTGCTTTTGACAGAGCCATTGAATGTGATGCCAATTCCACCACAGTAATTGAAATGTTAAGGAGAATAAAATGATTGTTTCTATTTTAAGAATATTTGCAATAATATGTACTGCACTTATAGTAGGTAAAATTGTAGCAAAAGTTAAATTGCCTGCCATTCTGGGATGGTTGATTACAGGCGTGGTCTTTGGTCCATATCTGGCAGATATTGTAACTTTAGATATCATAAACGCCGATTGGTATAAGATTACGGTTAAAACCTTTGAATGTTTTGCCGGAGTCATGATTGGACGGGAAATTATTTTTCACAAACTGGCAAAAACCGGAAAGCAAATTATTGGAATTACCTTTATTCAGTCCATTGGCACATTTTTATTTGTCACCTTGGTATTTAGACTGCTGTTTTTATGGAAAGGAATACCATACAAAGGGTCCTGTTACCCAGACCCTTATTCCTTTGGCAGCCATCGATGATGTCATTGGAGTTGTTGTATTTTTTACTGTGATTTCCACTGTCAGCTCTGTGATGGGTGCTGCATCAGAATCCCCCCTTGTGATTATTGCTTCCGTCTGCCTGCCTTTTGTGATTGGAATTGGTGTGGGTATTCTCGCCTCCTTTATAATAAAAAGAATAAATAACAGTCAGGTGAATTTTATTTTGCTGCTGTTTTTCCTCTGCCTTTCCACTGCAATCGGAATTGCAATAGATGTTTTGGTATTCCACTCCTTCCGGCTTAACTATATTCTAATCGGAATGGCATTCAGTGCCACACTGGTCAATCTCGTACCGGAAGAAAAAACAGAGGCTGTATTTGAAAAATACAATCCTCTGCTGAATTTGTCATTGGTTTTTGTAATTATAAATCTGGGAATGCCGTTGGACTATCGCTTAATCGCCGGTGCCGGCTTATTTACCGCTGTTTATATTCTCTCCCGTGCAACGGGTAAAATCGTAAGTGCTTATATTGGCGGAAAAATAACAAAAGCCCCTGCCACCGTTACAAAATATCTGGGGTTTACCCTTTTGCCCCACTCAGGGGTTTCCCTTGTATTCACCGGAATTGCCGCTTCTACTTTAAGTGAAATCAATCCCAGCCTTTGCAGCATTGTACAGGGAACCATTGTTGCCGCTGCCATTATCAACGAAATTATTGCTGTCATCATAGCCAAATATGCTTTTATCTGGGCTGGCGAAATCGATAGTTAACTATGCTCTTTTTACCGTAGTATATGGTCTGTCTATCTGGATTACGGTATTATAGCTCTCTCCCAACCTATCCCATGTTCTTTTTTGGATTTCTTCTTTTACCATTTCATCTGTCATGGAATAGCCGAATGGCAGCACCACATCAAACATCATATTGGTGTGGGTCGGACCAATTACCGTACGGAAGTCATGCATACTCACATCTCCCTCCAGACTGTCCACTACCTCGTGGATGGTCTTTTTCAATTCATTGACACGCTCATCCTTGGTTACCAACGGGTCCATATGAATGACTGCTTCACAGTTCAGCTTATCTGCCAAATCATTTTCTATTACATCTATCATATCATGAATCTCTAAAATATCTTCTTCTGCCGGTACTTCTGCATGAAGGGAAATCATCACCCTTCCCGGACCGTAATCGTGAACCACCAAATCATGGATACCCTGCACTAACTCATAGCTCATGACAATCTCTTCAATCTGCTCTACAAACTCTTCCTCCGGCGGCTGTCCCAGTAACGGGTCCAGAGTCTCTTTGGCTGCGGAAAATCCTGCATAGAAAATAAACAATCCCACCAACACGCCACAGTATCCGTCAATCTTAAGTCCTGTATAATGGCCTACGATGGAAGCAATCAAAACTACGGTGGTTGCCATGGTATCGCTTAAACTATCCGTAGCCGTAGCTTTCATAGCCGCAGAATCAATCTTTTTACTGATACTGCTGTTATACAGATACATATATATTTTTACCAAAATGGATACCACCAGGATTCCTGCTGCCAAGGCACTGAAATCCACTGCCTGAGGATGTATAATCTTATCAATGGAATCTTTTATCAACTCAAATGCCATTAACAGAATTGCTCCCGAAACCACCAATCCCGAAACATATTCAATCCGTCCGTGTCCGAAGGGATGCTCCGGGTCCGGCTTTGCTCCTGCCAGTTTAAATCCGATTAACGTCACAAAAGAAGAACCGGCATCCGACAGGTTATTAAAAGCATCTGCTGTGATGGAAATAGATTTACTGAGAGTTCCCGCAATAAATTTTCCTGCAAAAAGCAGAACATTTAACAGGATTCCCACCACTCCGGTTAATACCCCATACGCCTGTCTCACTTTGGGAGATGAAGTATCCTCCGCATCTTTGATGAAAATCTTTGCCAATAATGTAACCATATGTACTCCTCCTTAGTTATCTTACCCTTATCTATATGAATTCTTCCAGCTTTTGGTTCAGCCATTCTATCATAGCAGTTCTCCCCTCTTCGCTGAATTCAAATTCTCTTATCTGCTTTTTATCCTCCGCAGTCTCCTCCCAACAATAAGGCTGCGGATAGACGGCTGCCTGAAGCTTTTCCTCATCTCCGTCCTTTTCTCGAATAATGCGGTAACGCATCTTCTCCGCACTTCCGGTAAAGGCTTTACCGTAAGTAAAATATTTTAGTCTGTAAATATCTGTATCCTGTATCTTCATAATGGTTTATTTTACCACAGATATACTGGATATTCAAACCTCCTTTTTTTAGCTTTTTATGGGACAAACTGGCACCATTTCTATATATCCTCTGCCTCCCACAGGTTCCAACTGTATTCTGGGATTTTCGTCATCCCATCGGTAGCCTCTTGTCCTTGGATCAAAGCGTTTTATGGCTTCCTGTACTCCTTCAATGGCGGCACAATACTCCATCTCTTCAAAGGGTTCTCCCTGAAACATCATATAGTCTGCCTCCGGCAGCGTAAAAACGTCAAATCCTTCCGGTATATTTTGGGTGTCCTCCAAATCCACTTCTATTCCCTGCACATATTCACTGCTTCCCGGTGTTCTGTATTTTTCAGGGAGCCACATACAGATAGGTTCTCCGCTGATGGAATGCATGCTGGTAAGAAGTCCCCATATCTCACACCCAACCTCCTGACAATATTCAAAATAATCGGCAGCTTTTATTCCTCTTTTGATGATTACTTTCCGCTCCGGTTTCCGAATAATCTGCACAAACACGTTACTCTCCTCCTCAATTCTTTTATGGGTTCTGCGAATCTCATTATAAATCACACCGTAAGGAATAAAGAGATAGATCGGCACCGGATGGCGTGCATATTCCTTCGGATTGCACCCAAATTCCTTTTTGAATGCCCTCTGGTAGCCTTCCACACTCTGAAATCCCATAGCGAATGCCATTTCTGTTACCGAAACCTTTTCATCTCTTAAACAGAGGGCTGACTGGGATAATTTCATTCGCCGAATGTAATCTGCCGGCGTCAATCCTGTATATTCTTTGAAAAGCCGATAGGAATGCCACGGTGAAAACAGCGACACCCCTGCCAAATCTGCCAGTGTAATTTCTTCTTGCAGATGTTCTTCAATATATTCCTGCATTTTTTGCACTGCAATAATTTGTTCCTGCATAACTTCCTCCTGACCTGTCTCTATTCCCATCGAAACCATTTTACCGCACATCCTCCACAGACCACGGTAATTGCTATCATTATAAGGATGGAAACGCTCACCTTTTCCAAAGGCAAACCTAAAACTCCTGCTTTTAAGATTTTAATTCCCTGAGTAAGCGGCAGAACATTCACAATCTTTTGCATTGCTCCCGGCATAACTTCATAGGGTAATGTGGCACCGGAAAATACCAACATGGGAAAGTATAGCACCGAAGCAATTATAGATGCCGACTTGCTGTTTTTTGCAATTCCGCCTACCAGCATACCGATACTCAGCATCGGAACCAGTACCAACAGCCATCCCAGCAGAAAAATCCCCAGAGAGCCTTTTATACCGAATCCCCAAAAGATTTTTGCCACTATCCACAAACTAAGAACAGAAACTGCCCCATAGATTGCATAGATGGTTATATGTACCAATAATAGCATAAGCGGACTGACCGGTGTTACCTGAAATTTTTTTAGTATCTTTTTCTCTCGATATTCGGAAATTACAAGGGGTAAGCCCATAAATCCTCCGGCACAGATTGCAATGCTGCATAGACCGCCAAAGGATTGCTCCAAAAAGGTATAATCCGCTCCCAGAAAAGCTTCCTTTTTTCCATAAATTATACCTATCAATATTAAGATTACCAAAGGCATCAATTCTGCAAATATCAGCATATTCATATCCCTTACAGATAACCTTCCTTCCAATTTCAGCATTTTACCAAATGTCTTCATCCTCTTCTCCTTCCCCTGCGTAATACAGATAAGCTTCTTCCATTTTTTCGCAATGGCTGTTTTCCTTTGCCTCTGCCACGGTTCCCTGAAATACGGTTTTTCCCTTTCTCAAAATAATGATTCGGTCACACAGTATTTCCACTTCGTCCATAAAGTGGGAGGTAAGAATGATTGTAAGTTCTTCTTCCTTTAATTCTTTGAGAATCTTCCAAACCTCCCGTCTTGCTCTTGTATCCAGTCCCGTTGTAAGTTCATCTAAAAACACCAGCTTCGGACGGGGTATCAACGCCAATGCTACAAATAACCTCTGCCTTTCCCCTCCCGACAAATCCTTTACCATGCTCTTTTCTTTGTGAATGATTCCAAATCTTTTTAACAGTTCTCTCCAATCCAAGGGATTTTTATAGAGACACTCCGTTTCCTGACACAGTTCATCCACCCGTATTTCCCTCTGATAAGCGGAGCCTTGAAATTGAACCCCGATGTTTTGGAATAAATCTCTGCGATGTTTTACCGGGTCCTGTCCCAATATCCTCACTTCCCCGGAATCCCGTTTTTCCGTACCCAGAATACATTCCATACTTGTACTTTTTCCTGCTCCGTTTGCTCCCAGCAAGCCTAAGACTGTCCCTTTTTCTACGGAAAATGTAAGGTCATCCACAACCTTTCTTCCGCCGTAGGACTTTGAAAGCTGTTTTACCATCAGCATTTCTTCCATAGTTTTTCCCTCCTTTATTATTTGTCGTTTTCATTCTAGTCTTTGGCAGGGAAAATTACTCGACTTTTTTTGGCAACGTAAAAGCCCCGTAAATTTGCATTTACGGGGGCTTTGGATATTTTATTGAATTTTATTGACTAATTAGCAAACACCCTGAGCTAACATAGCAGCTGATAAGGTAGACGCAGATTTACCGGAGTTTTGAGGTCATTTGTATATCACGTGTATAGAGTGATTATCGGACAATTTCAAATAATACCTATTTTAGAACGGACTGTGAATTATGAATACTATTATTATTGAAAATGGAATCAGCTATGTTTTATCCTCCGATGGGATGTATTATCCTGCTCTTAAATATGATACCGCCGAATCTCATTACGGAAAATATGGTCTGCTACGGAAACGATACCTTCAGGAACATTATAAGGGGTATTATACTGCTCTCTTGCTTCATGGGAAGCTGACTGAGATTTGAACCAAATTGATGATGCTGCCAATGCCCGCATGGATTTTCTTGTTTCTCAAATGCAACAACGTCTACACATTGATGAAACTCTCAAAGCTCATGACCAAATGGCATGGGTTCGTGAGATGAATAATATTTACTGGGTTGTAGAAGAGATTGTTTTGAATGAAATTATCTTTTCCTAGAAGAGCAACCCCTCTGGCTTCTCCATGAAGACAGAGGGGTTTTATTATCTCATACAACCATCAAATTGTTTTATAACCTATAACTCAAATGAAATAAATCATTAATTGCTTTTCGTATATTTTCCGGTGAAACACCATAATAATTTAATTGCATTGCATAAATTATGTATTCAAGAAAAATCAAATCTAACAGTGATGTTCCTATGAATTCCTGATCCAAATCACCGTGTGCAAAATGATTTCTTTGATTTGCTAATCGTTCACCCATTTCATTGTAATCCAATTCAACATCATTTCTAGAATATAAATGCCTTCCAAAATTTCCAATTATACTATCATAATCTTTTCCAACTTGTGAAAGCTCAGATTGTAACGAGTCTGATTTTATCAATCTCTTTAAAAATTTATATTTATTTTTTAATTTTCCTGTACTAGCATCTACTAACTTTTGTAATTCACTTGTTGCTTCCGCTTCGACTCTTTGAGTTGCTTCGCTTTTTGTAATTCCATCTGGATAACACCGTCTAAATTCCCACTCAAATGCCGCTGTAATCATAACAAATCTTGAGGCATCTATTCGTAGACCATCCGCATAAGACTTCGGTACATGTCTTAAATATAAGCTACCATTTGCAACATCATTTAATATTTTACCCTCGCAGCAAGAGATTAGTGGCTGTGAAATACATCTTTTCTGTTCAAAGACCTTTTTTTCTTCTTCGGCAACATTTTCTACAACTGTTAATTCTGCAAAGGTTTCATGTAAACCGCCTTCTGCCGGAGCTGCTATTGTAGCATTCCCCATTAGAATATTATCTCTATAACACAAATAACGAATAAATGCCTTAGCATACTTCCACAATTGAAATAAAAACAAAAAATCATTTGTTTTTTCAAACTCAAAATACATAACCGAATGGACAGTCAACACACTTCCATCAAAATATTTTTCTCTTCTTCGAGCTATCCCAAAATAAACTGATACCTCTCTCCCACTCACAGAAAATACCTGTTTTTCTGAAGTTGTAGCATCAAAATCTTTTGTAGTTACACTTATAACACCATCCTTAGACCACTCCGTATTTTCAATACATTGTTCTGCATTAAAAATACCGTCTAGTTCCTTGCACTCAAAGGCAATTCTATCAACCCATTCTCTATGATACTTTTCAATAAAAAAGGCTTCGATTGCAACTATCAGGACATGGTTATAACTTCCCACCTGTTGATATCTAGGAATAAATATCATGGTTTGACCTGTTTCATTACATTTTCCTGTCAAAAATTCATCCTTTATATAAAATGGTTCTCTACCTAAATGGATACCTGTCCCAAAAGACTGATGATACCAACCTTCCACTTCCCAGCATTTCTCTTTAGGCGGAATTAGTCTTAACTCTTCGCCATCAAACATATATGAAAATTCCACATCTCGATAAGTCAATATCCCTGTATAAACCTCTAATTCTAATGCCATCTTTACTCCTTCAAAAAACTTCACTCAAATATCTTCGTAATATCCTGATACCGATTCACAACCCGGTAAATCTCCACATACTCTTTTCCAATCTTATACAGCACAACATAATTCCCACAAATCACATATTTATAATCCGTCCGAAAGCTAACTCTCTTAGCAAGATCAGCTCCCATGTATGGAAATTGCTGTATGTTCTCAATTCGAGCATATATCTCCTGAATGGTCTTTACTGCCATTTCTTCATTATCTTCTGCAATATACTCTTTAATGTTCTTCAAGTCCTCTGCTACAATAGGGTTAATCCGCAATTTCATCATAGGCTATACCCCGACAGATTTCTTCAGTTCATCCAAACTCATCCAGGCACTTTCATCCTTAACTGCTTCTTCTGCTTCCTGCAGCTTCATCAACAGCTTTTTCTCCGCCTTCTCACGCTCATAATCCTCAATATCCATAACCACAAACTTGCCTCTACCATTTTTGGTCAAAAACACGGGTTCTCCAACCTGACAATTTTTCAATACTTCATTATAATTTCTTAAATCTGATACAGGTAATATATGCGGCATAAATCAACTTCCTCTCTTTGATATAATTTCTTTATTTACATATATTATATGAAAATAAGCCGTAAAATTCAACGTGAAATTTTACAGCTTCTAATCTTGAATATTATTTCACAACCGTACGTAAGCACATAAAAAGCAGATACTACAAACACTTTTCTATTTTCATTGCCACTTCCACCTCTTTGGTAATCCCCACAATTACACTTAACCCTTTCTTTTTCTTCTTGTCCTATATACAGCCATTAACAATAATCCAATTAACACAAAGGTATCAATGAAAAGTATCACTGTCACATATTTCACAATTTCTTTTACATAAAGAATTATAAATATTTCTACTGATATTGCTATAAAGCATAAATAATTAGTAATGTAATCTGTAACAGACTCACTATCAATAATATTTATTTTAAGCCACCTCCAAATGAAAGGGCGTAATACAAATCTGATAATTACGCAGGCAGCCGGAAAAGCAAAAATAAATTGTTTATTTACAAAGGTACTTACTGTGTCACCACTCCACTGGATAGGAATTTCAATCGGCAAATATCCAATTGAAAACACTGCAACTAATAAACTTAGAATTGTCAGTATTCCCCAAGTAATATTTCCACCCCACATGTAAAAGAAACTTACCGAATCCAATTTTAAAACATTGTCATTTTTGTTCCAGTAATCTTTTACATCAGTAACAAACTCTTCAATATCCAAATTTTCAAAATCAATTTTTTTGTTAGATGACAACATTCTCTCACACATTATCTTTGCATTTTCCAATTCAGATAACTGTTTATCTAGGCTCTGTCTTTGTGCTTTCACTACATCATACAAATCAGCCTCCTTATTTGAAATTCTACGAATATCCTCAACCGATATACCCAAAGTCCTAAGATATGCGACTTTCTCAATAGTCTTTATATCTTCTTCTGAATATTCACGATATCCATTACTGGCATTTCGCTCTGGACTTATTAGTTTTTCCTTTTCATAAAAACGAATGTTAGAACGTGTCAGACCGGTTATTTGTTCAACTTCTTTTATTGTCATTTAAAACATCTCCTTCCATTTACCTCACTATAAGGTATAAACAAGGTTTACAGTCAATACTTTTGTCTTACCCATACATAAAGAAAAGTCCCAGAAATTCAACATTTCCAGGACTTCTCAATATAATCTTTATCTTAGAAATTCTTAATTAGCACACACCCTGAGCGAGCATAGCATCTGCTACCTTCTCAAAACCTGCAATATTTGCTCCTGCAACATAGTCGCCTTCCATTCCGTAGCGTTTTGCTGCATCATCCAGATTATGGAAGATATTTACCATAATCTGCTGTAATTTTGTATCTACCTCTTCAAAGGTCCAGCTCAGTCTCTCGGAGTTCTGGCTCATCTCCAGTGCAGATGTAGCTACACCGCCTGCGTTAGCGGCTTTACCCGGTGCAAATAATACTTTGTTCTCCTGTAAGTATTTTGTAGCCTCTAAGGTAGTAGGCATATTAGCACCCTCTGCTACTGCGATACATCCGTTGGCAACCAATGCCTTTGCATCGTCTAATAACAGCTCGTTCTGAGTTGCACATGGAAGTGCCACATCACATTTAATGCTCCATACACCACGTCCCTCATGGTACACTGCACTTGGTCTTGCTGCTGCGTACTCTGTAAGACGTGCACGTTTTACTTCTTTTACCTCTTTTAACAGTTCTACATCGATTCCTTCCGGATCGTAAACCCATCCTGTAGAATCGGAAACAGTTACAACCTTTGCACCTAACTGCTGGGCTTTCTGAGTTGCGTAAATTGCAACGTTACCGGAACCGGAAACACATACGGTTTTGCCTTTCAAGTCATGTCCGTTGCACTTTAACATCTCTTCTGTTAAATATAACAGACCATATCCGGTAGCTTCTGTACGAGCTAAAGAACCGCCGTAGGATAAGCCTTTTCCGGTAAGTACACCTTCGTATACACCCTTAATCTTTTTATACTGTCCGAACATGTAACCGATTTCTCTTGCACCAGTTCCGATGTCTCCGGCAGGTACATCGGTGTCTGCTCCTATGTATTTACAAAGCTCTGTCATAAAGCTCTGGCAGAATGCCATAACTTCACGATCTGATTTTCCTTTCGGGTCGAAATCAGAACCACCTTTACCGCCTCCGATTGGAAGACCTGTTAAAGAGTTCTTGAAAATCTGCTCAAATCCAAGGAATTTGATGATACCGATATTTACGGAAGGATGTAATCTAAGTCCTCCTTTGTATGGTCCGATAGAATTATTGAACTGTACACGATAACCTGTGTTTACCTGTACCTGTCCCTTATCATCTACCCATGGTACTCTGAACTTGAACTGTCTATCCGGTTCACAAAGTCTTTCTAATAATGCTTCTCTGCGGTATAACTCCTCATTTGCATCAATAACCGGACGCAAGGACTCTAATACCTCTGTTACTGCCTGAAGAAATTCTGGTTCAGACGCATTTTTTTCGCGTACTTTTGCAAGTACTTCATCAACGTAGCTCATCTCATAATCTCCTTTTTATTAATTTAATGTATACACTCATTCTGCAACTGTTATGTTCAAATCTTTCACAGTTGACTCGTCAATCCCTATTTTATTATGATTTTTGCAATTTTGCAATATATTTCCGTCATTTAAAACTTTAATTCAATAAAGTTTTTTTATTTTTGGTTTACATAAACTATAAATCCCATTTTCCGAAGGGTTTGGACATAGGTACACAGCCGTTCAAATAGAGGCTCTGCATCCTTCCCGAATTTTTCCTGCTCCAAAAGCCCCAGCTGGTAAATACTCTTTTCTCCATCCATCTGCTGCCACAAAAAGCTCCCCATCTGTTCTAATTCTATATAGGTAATTTTCGGTTTTTTACAAATCACCTGCAAAATTCTGTTACAAATCCCCCGGTTGGGCACAGCGATTTCCACCATTCCTTTTTCATTGATATGATAGGCATATCTTTGGTTTCTCTTGGGAATATAATCCAAAAAATTTTCTTCTTTTTTCATTCTTTCCTTTTTCCCCTATAAATTGTCCAAATCAAAGTTCCTGCAATAAAGGCAAAAGCGATTAACCCCCCTATATTTCCGAAATTGATTCTTTCGCCAAGCTCTCCCATCTGCACACCGATAGATTTCCCTTTGGTTGGAAAAATAGCCAGTACCGCCAAAAGGATTCCCACCAATCCCTCTCCGGCAATCAGACCGGAAGAATAGAGTACTCCGTTTTCTGTCATTTCTTTTTGAGTTTCCTCATCTTCCTGACGGCTTTCTGCCCACAAACGAATTAGACCTCCCACCACCATAGGAGTACTGAGATGGATTGGCAAATATAATCCCACTGCAAAAGGCAGCACCGGTATTCTGAGAATTTCCACAACAATTGCCAAAGCCACCCCCGCAAACACCAGATTCCACGGCAGGTTTCCTCCCATCACACCTTCCACCACCATTTTCATCAATGTTGCCTGAGGTGCCGGAAGCTGTGGAGAACCATAACCCCATGCTGCATCCAGCAGGTACAGTACGCCGCCGATGGTAAGTGCCGAAACCGCTACGCTGATTAATTCCCCGTACTGTTGCTTTTTCGGCGTGGCTCCCACCAGATATCCAGTTTTTAAATCCTGTGAGGTATCCCCTGCCATGGCGGCAATAATACAGATAATTGTACCGATGGCTATGGCTGATACCATCGCTCCGCCTCCCGTTTCATTCCCGGATTTTAAAATAGCCGCGGTGATAATCAGGGTTCCGATTGCCATTCCCGAAACAGGATTGTTGGAGCTTCCCACCAGTCCCACCATTCGGGAGGATACGGTGGCAAAGAAAAATCCCAACACAATAATCAACAAGGCACCAAAAAGATTTACCGGGATTACCGGAATCAGCCACATAGCAACCGCCACTGCCACAATTCCGGCAAATACAATTTTAATGGAAATGTCCTGATTGGTCCGTTCCTCCTCCATAACATTTTTTCCATAACCCTTTATGGCTTGTGCAAAGGTTTTTACAATCAGGGGCATGGCTTTTACCAAACTGATGATTCCGCCTGCCGCCACGGCCCCGGCTCCGATATACCGGATATAATTGCTCCAGATTCCCCATGTATCCAACTGGCTTACCGGAACGGTTGCCGGATAAAGCACCACATCCTTTCCAAAAAGTGCAATCAGCGGCATCAACACAAACCATGCAACACTTCCTCCTGCCAAAAGATAGGAAGACACTTTGATTCCACAGATATAACCCACTCCCAGAAGTGCCGGAAGCACGTCCATTCCCACTCCCGCACCCCGGTATTTTTTTATGGAAAAGTCTACTTCACTGGGAAACAGGCAAAGTCCGTCGGCAATAAACTTATAGACCGCTGCCACCCCCAGCCCTGCAAAAACCGTTCCTGCCTTTGCTCCGCCTTTTTCCCCGGCAAGCAGTACTTCCGCACAGGCGGTTCCTTCCGGATAAGGAAGATTTCCATGTTCCTGTACAATGAGTGCAGAACGGAGAGGTATCATAAAAAGCACCCCCAGAATCCCGCCGCAAAGTGCAATCAGTGATATTTCTCCCAACCCCGGAGATTTTACAATTCCCTCTTCTGCCCACATGAAAAGAACCGGCATGGTAAAAATAGCTCCTGCCGCCAAAGACTCTCCCGCCGAACCGATGGTCTGTACCATATTGTTTTCCAGAATGGAATCCCGGTGCAGAATCATGCGAATCACTCCCATGGAAATAACCGCAGCCGGAATGGAAGCCGATACTGTCATTCCCACCCGAAGCCCCAGATAGGCATTGGCTCCTCCAAACAGAACTGCCAGTATAATACCCAGTATCACACTCATAACCGTAAACTCCGGCACGACTTTATGAGCCGGAATAAAAGGTTTAAAATCTTTTTGCTGATAATCAAATGTTTCCATAATTACTCCTCTTCGTCCTTCTTATCTGTATCAGTATGTACCAAAAACTATTTGTTATGCTTTATAATTCCTTTGCTTTTTCCTCCTGCTTTGATAGAATAAAGCCATATGCAAATATTCTTTGCACGATTTTTATCCTTTTGCAAAAAGCCTTTGCTGGCTTTTCTTTGATGCGTTATTGATAATGGTTCTGAAAGGAGGAACATTATGAATGTCGGACAGACAATTTTAAACATCAGAAAAGAACATCATTACACTCAGGAGGATTTCGCCGAATTATTTCATGTTACACGTCAGACGGTTTCCAACTGGGAAAACGAAAAGAGTTATCCGGATTTACAGACATTGGTCGATATCAGCGACCGGTTTGGTATTTCTCTGGATAAGATTTTAAAGGAGGATAAAAATATGGTCGAAAACTTAAATGTTGATATAAGAAAAGGAAAAAATGCCCGTCGTAACATTCTAATTGCATGTCTACTAACACTGGGCATCTGTATTGCCGTAATAGGTATTTACTTTTATCACTACGGAAAAACTTGGCTGGCTGCCTCAGAAGATGTCTCAGTTTCCTACGAAAATGTAGAAGGGGTAGCAACATTAAAATTTAAAACTTCTAATGATAATTGCTATTTAAATGCTGCCATAGACCCAAATTCGCCGGATGTTATTTCTATTGAAGAGGCTTATGTAAATCCTCTTCGTAAACCTTTACGCCTCACCGCTTCTTTGGGATATACCTTCATTGACGAAAACACTATATATGCCCATGACGGAAAGGAAAAGCATCTGACAGACGAAGATACTTTTACAGTAAAATATAAAGACAAATCCGTTACCTACAAAATCTCAGATTTATACTATGGAGATAATATGAAATAATATATAAAAGAGACTGTACACATTGTTGGTGACAGTCTCTTACTTTTTCTTAAATTAAATTTAACTTTAATTTTTATATATGGTCTTTCATCTGATGTGACACATAAAGCGTTGCAATAATATCAGACAATCCGCTGTAAATCAATCCAATTCCCACTAGCTGCAACAAAGTGGTTACTGTGGAGAATGGATTCAGAATAACCACCGCTCCCAAAATAACATTCAAAAGTGCCGTTGCCAGTACGGTACTCCACCGACTTACCTTCATGCGAGCAAGGTCAATTGCCTGCTGGAATTTTACAATTCCGCTCAGCAGAATGACAATTCCCAATATAATCGGAATAATCGAAATAACCGCTTCTGCTCTAAAAAAGATAACTGCCGCCACAAATACAAAAAACACTCCTACGACAATTCCGCCGCTATAACGTCCGTCTGCCGGGTTGCTTCTCAGATAACCGATAATCTGTGTCAGTCCCATTAACAAAAAAATGGCTGCTGCCATATAGGCTATGGTTTTCGTGGTGGCCTCCGGGAAGAACAATAAAATAAATCCTGCAATAATTAACACCACACCGGATGCCATAATTCCACTCTTTAACTTCTGAAATAAATTCATGCTTATCACTCCTTATTCTATTGTTTCATTCTACTCTAACCGACATAATTATTCAACGGGTTTTTTCTCCGAACTATTTTGCAAATTTAATACCGGAAACCACATCTTCTACTATCTGCTGTGTATCATTTTCATAAATGATATCTATGACTGCCATATAGTTTCCTACCTTATGACAATATGTCTTTTCAAAATAATTTCCGTCCATTGTCACAGTCAATACGGATACCTCTGTTCCGTTTATATCCTGCGTGGTTGCCTCCTCTATCTCATAGCCCTCTATTCCGTCCATGACTTCTTTCAACATTTCCAGATATTCTTTTTCGCTTATTACCTCTCCTAAATTTTCTTCCAAATCACAATATGTAACTATGACATCCACAAAGTCTTCCGGTGCTCCGGCATGCATATCATAAAACTCTCCCTGATTTTCTTCCAGCATATCCTCTGCATCATAGGTTCCGTCTTCCTTTAAAAAAGACTTCGACATATTCGTCTTTTCCAGAAGTTTTTCATCAGAACATAGTGTCCAGCCCTCTGGAATTGCAATGGACACCCCAAATGCCTCATTTACATATACCCCATCTGTTACCGTTCCTCTTTCAGGTTTAATTTCTTTCTTTTTCTCCTCTTTTTTCGTTTCTTCCTGCTCTACTGTGTTCTTTTCTTTTTCCTCATCACTCCCTGCTGAATTTCCACATCCAACAAATTGTGTACCCACAAGTACCAAAGCCAAGAACATTGCCAACATTTTCTTTTTCATTATCATTTCCTCCATTATGAATAATTTTTTGTATCTTGTTCATTATACACCTTTTCTCAAATGAACTCTATCGACTGTTTTCTGTATTTGTCGAATAAAAACAGTTATTTTTAATTATAATGATACAGTCATCATATTAGCACTCTTCGAACGGATATCATTAAAAAATATGGTGGATAAGGTCTTAACCCTACCCACCATATTTAGAGGTCAACATAATATCTATTTTTTCTTCTTTTACAGCTCTGTCTTCCACAGTCCGTGAAGATTACAGTAAATATATACTGTTTTTACTGTCTCGCCCGGCTGTAATACAAATTCTGCTCTTGGAGCCTCTTCCGGCTTCATGTCTTTCCAAAGACCGCCTTTGTCTGTCTCAACTGCTGCCCACATGATATAATGTTCAGCTATCATCGGATGCTCTACGCTTCCAATTTCTACAATTAATTTGTCACCTTCATGTTTTACTACAGGCACATGCTTTTCTACTGCCGCATCAGAATCCCCTGCAATTAATTCATCATATGTTAACTTTCCGCCTTCATTTCCCTTTGTGAGCTCCATAACCACACTGCCCTGCTCTTTGTTCTTAAAAAATTTCATGCTACATCCTCCTTTTATTGTTAAAGTTCATTTTACTTTTTTATTATACCCCTATCATCTTCCTTTTGCAATATTAATTTTAATAATAATTATTATTTTTATTTTAACAAATAAAAAAATTATGCATACACTATTAAAAATTAGATTTGGGGCTTTTATGGAATCCTGTACTGACCTTTACCTTCTCGCTTCCGTCGCCTGCCAACTGGCAGAATGTCTGGATCAAAAACAACTTGAAATTCTTGCCGCAGATTTGGTAGTTTTAAGCGATATGCTGGCTAATCTTGCGTTAAAAAAAGTGGAATGACAGATATCTCTGTTACCTCTCTTTTTCACCAACATTTTTTCCTTTGTTACGGGAAGATTCTGACCGCTTTTCAAAATTTTTAACGGAATCTTTTTCTACTGAGTCTTCGCCACCGGGCAAGTCCACATCCGGGATATTCCCATCATCGTATACATTCATTGCTTTATCAGACATGCTATTTACCATCCTTTCGGAGTTAGTTTGTGATGTTTCGCCCTGTACTATACGCCGTTTTTTACACAAAAATGCTTATCTATAACTTTTTAAAATAGGGACTGCAAAAGCAGTCCCTAAAATTATTAATAACGCCAACGGTCATCCCAGTTACGTCGGTCATCTCTTCTATCATCTCTTCTATCATCTCTTCTATCATCTCTTCTGTCATCTCTTCTGTCATCACGGCGGTCTCGTCGATCGTCTCTCCTGTCATCGCGGCGGTCACGGTCACAACGACATGGCGGACATGGTGGGCAGTCGCGTCTGCGGCGGTTGTCAAAATTCTCCGGCATATGAAATCTCCTTTTTTATTTAGAATATGCAAAGGAGCTTATATGGGTTTAAAATTATCAAATAAATAATTGTTATTTCTGAATTAAATCTTTATCCAGTTTTCCGGCGGCAATGGTATTACTAACCCATAGATTAAGGGAATCAATAATAAGGGACATTTTATCCAGCTCCTCTTGAATCACAACAAAATCCGAGATTTCATCTTCTGTAATTTTCCCGTCTACTGTGATTTCAACCAGACGCTCTTTTCTCTTTGCAAGATTGTTTAAAGCCGCCAACATTTCCAGCGTTATCTGTGAAAGTTCTTTTGCCTTTATCTCCGGCACATATTCCTGTCCAATCGGACATTCATGGGAACAGAAATAGTTGCATAAGGATGGAACTTTGTAACAGTCAGCCATAGCCAATATTTCTTCGGGATGTGGTAAGGTTTTCTCACTTTCAATTTTTTCAATGCGATCCGCAGAAATAAACCCCAGCTTTTCAGCGGCTTCCGCTCGGGTATAACCAAGTTCCTCACGACTTGTCTGATATATATTTTTATTCTCTTTCGTTGATTTTCTTCCCATAAAAATTTCCTTTTCTTAATGTTAATTTGCAGATTTCACCAAATTAGATTATTCTATATTAGTCTTCTGCAGGTTTATTATATTGTTCTTTTATTATAAACTATAAGCATATAAAAGAAAATCACTTTTGTCCGGTGAAAATAGGTGAGTTATATGAAAAAGAGCATGAGCATCGAAAGAAGAATCCAGCTGTGCCTGTTGCTGGAAAAAATGTATGAACAAGAAAATTTTAGCAAAAAATTGGGACTCGAGGACATTTCCCAATTTCACGAAAAAGAAATAAAGAAAGGTGGACGATAAAAATGTTAACTGCATTATTTGTAATTTTGATGTTAGTTGTATTTGGAAAACTATTGGTATTTGCCATAAAAGCGTCATGGGGAGTCATAAAAATATTATTTACCATTATATTTTTACCATTAATTTTAATAGGGCTTGTAATAGCCGGACTAACCTCTATTGCATTACCGATTCTACTGGTTATCGGGGTGATTTCCTTAATTGCTTCCCATGCGTAAAACCGCTTGGGCAAGCAATTCTATATCATTGCACTTCTCCTATCCATTCTAAAGAGTTTTAAAAAAAGCTATTAACGCATTTTGCTGTGTTTCTGTAAGACGACTGGATTCTATCAGTAATTCCTTTTGCAATGCGGTGATAGAAAAGTCTTCATTATCTAAAGAAAAAAACTGAGAAAGCGTAATACCAAAAGCATTACAGATTTTATCCAAAGATGGTATGGACGGAATCATATTTTTCCTATACCAAGAAGAAATCGTCGATTGTGTTAAACCGGATTCTTCTGCAAGCTGATACTCTGTCCAGTTTTTTTGCTCTCTGTAATATGTGATTCTATCTAAAACGTCAATCATAATTTACCACCTATATGCTATTTCGTTAATTTTATACGATTTATCGTTGCAATATAATATGCATTATCGTATAATTTTAACGAGATAATTCATTTTAAGTTTTGAATATGGATGGGATCAAAATTTAATTTGTAATATATTTGTAAACATTGCAACCGTTCAAAACAAGGATGATTTATTTTAAAACATAAGATTATACAAAACAGAGAAAGGTGGTAACAACAATGTATTGTTCAAAATGTGGAACTGAATTACCAGAAGGTGGAAAATATTGCCCCAAATGCGGTACCGAGGTTCATACAAATCTCAAAACAAAAATCAACAACGTCAAAACGGCTAAACAGATATCTCAGGAGGAATCTTCCAGAATCAAGAAAAACACTCTGGATGATAAAGTCACTGATTTCATTGCCAGCAAAATCGCAGGAGAGAAAATAGAGACAATCCGAATATCTATGGAAGACATGGTTGAACTTCTAAAAGAACATTTTATTGCTCCGGCTTCTACCGACAGTGAATATAAAGAGATTCAAAAAGCTGTTAATGGCAGCGGCTGGGGAGGAGTAAAGATTATGACCTCAAAAGATGGGAATTATGAATTACGCGTATCCATAGTGATGCAATTAGGCGGACGTATGGATATCTTGCATCCGGGTGACAGTAATTGGTGCCGTGTATATGACAACACTTCCGGTAAGATTTATCAATATAGTTCTTTTACTTGGGGAAAATTTAAGAAGGCGGTAGAAAATGCTATTAATGCCGCACGAAATTCTTAATATACAGGAGGGAAAAAATGGGTGCTTTTTTTATTGGGATGTGGATATTCTATTCAATTTTTGGGCTATGGATATACCACAAAATATTTACCGTATACTACACTAATTTATCCGGTGGGATAATGAAAGAATTAGTAATGTCTGTTTTTTTTGGTGTTATTATGTCTGCCCTTACTTTGCACTTTTGGAAAATATCCATTGTAATACTACTGATTCTTGGTTTTGTTTTCTCTATGAAGGCAGAAGAAAAAAACAAAAAAATTGCAATTATTGCTGTATTCATCGTAATTTCCATATTTGTTGGCGTCTTAGGAAATGATGTAAACCATATGAATGAGGAAAATGATGTAAATTCTCAGACATCAACAACTACGGAATCAGACCTTTAATTTCATTACATAATACATATCTATTTGTCAGAAATGAGTTGAAAAATGACTGGTGTTTCTGCCCGATTCGTTTAGGATAAAATAAATAAAAATAGAAAAACGGAGGAAAAGAAAATGTTTTGCAAAGAATGTGGAAAAGAATTAAATGAAAATTGGGAGAAATGTCCATATTGTGGAAAAGATACAGGAATAAATGATTCGATAAAAGAGAAAGCGAATCCTTCAGAAAGAAACATAGCTAAAAAAAAGAAAACACCCTTTATAGTTGGTAAAATTATAGTCATTATATTGATTATAGCTATATTGTTAGTAGTGTTTGGAAATAATAAATCTACAGATGAAAAAAAGGAAGAATCTGAACAGGTAGTAGAATTGTCTGAATATGAGGGAGGATACGAAAGCTGGAAAGCAGATGGATTCCCGGGAAGTGTAAGGACGGATATTGTTATTTCATATCCTTTGCAAAATACAGACCGTAATAATTATGCAATTTATATAGGTAAAGAAAGATTAAATACGGGTGTTATTATGCAGGAAGATGAAACTGCGGTATCAGAGTGGAAATGGTTAAAAGAAGCAGAACCGGATTATGAAACGAAGGCATATTATTTTAAATGTACCTTAACATATACCGGCAAAGATGTGGGAGAAGAAAATCAACTGCCTGTATTTATCATCAAAGATGTAGAAAGTTATTATTCGGCAGAAGCAGAAAAAGATGATTATATCTATTTACAGGAATTTATAGATTTAGTAACTACTTTTAGCGATCCTCCAGAATTCGCAGATTCTGATTATTATAAACAGGAATACGATTTATGGAAATCAGGAGAAGCATATAATTATATTACATTGGATAAAAGCGGTCATTTAACCATTGAAGACCATTCTGCAGAATTTGTGGGAGACTGGTATGATACATATAGTCAACGATGTGGTATGAGCATTGATTCGGATGGAGTGAACTATTATATTGAAATAGACTGGGGAAGTAGTGCACAGGATAATACGCATTGGTCTTTTGCAGGAACTTACGATAGTGATATTAATGGAATTATATACAGAGGAAGTTGTGTAGAAGAACACTATTTAGATAGCGGAGCAATCCAAAAGACAACCGTATACACGGATGGTATAGGCACTATTTATCGTGGGGATGATGGAATACTTTATTGGGAAGATGATGAAGAACATGTCGGAGATATCTGCAGCTTTGAAAGGTGGTTAGAATGGCAGAACTAAAAATGTATACTGTCAACTGAAGAAAGTTGATTATATGATTCCGTTACCGCTGCAATTTGTAAGTTTGTCAAGATAAGTGTGCAAGTTTTTTGATTCTTAGTCACACCATGCCGGGGGCAACCTCAGCTGATGCCAAAATTGCCACGACCAACTAGTCAGAGAAATTTTCTATATAACAAAAATTCCGTTTATACAAAAGGACGTTATTATGCCAACAATCAAGTGCCGAACTACTCAATAATTACAAAGAATCTCAACATTTTGTCATACCTATTCCGAATCGGTTTTTATTATTAAGAATGGCAAAGGCAATCTCGCTGTTTTGAGCATTGAAGCCTACGAACAAATGACTAGCTGTTTTGAATTGTACAGCCAGATAAAAGAATATCTCAATGATATTGCAAGCGGTAATACCTGTCCATTTTCTGAGGCAATGACTGATATCAGAAGCAACCACAAGCGATGAGTTATAACATTCAATTATTCACGATTCTTTGTCAAGTTTTGGGGTGGGATTCTCGGAATCCCGCTCCTTTATTGCGTTTGCAGGCATTTTTATGTTTATAGTGTTTCAAGGCTGTTTTTAAGCATGGTAAACAGTCCTTCAAGTGCCAGTTTAAAAATAATTGGTTACCATTAAAATATGAGTTCTGAAGTGTTCAAATTTCTTATTCCATAAAAAGAACGTTTTAGGACTTTTATTTTGTTATTAAATTCTTCCGTAGGATCGTTTGTGATATGTGGATACTTAAATGCGTTAAATATCTCTTTGGATCAATAATGGTATGTACGGGCACATTTTTCGAATTCGGGAATTCCAGAAACTTCAGCTTCCCGAATCCAAGCCCAGAAATCGATTCGTTATTCAGTATACTTAGGGTTCTGGCATATTTCATAGAAACGTTCTTTCAGAAAATTTGCATTTGAAGAATACATTTTTGCAAGCTCAGTGTAAGGCTGCCACATATCACAGACAAAAAACTCCAGTCTGAGACGTTCCCAACAGAAAATCGATTTAAAATAATCCGTCAAATGATTCTGTGAACGGTCGTGAAGAATGTCTAAAACCTGATGCCTGACAAGATTGAAGAGGATACATTGCTATTTTCCGATAACGGCATTTCCTTTGAATTCATCAATTGATAATGCACGAGGTAGCAAAGGCTTCGGAAAGGAAATCGTATCGAGAATCCTGTTTACAGTAGATGTGGAAACATTTGTCTGCTCTGCAATGTCAGAAATACTCGTGGTTTTATGAAAACAATCTGCGATGAAAACGGTAAGCCTACTTATACGTGTAGATATTTTGGCAAAAAGCTGTAGTTTTCATAGAAGCGTTTTCCGCAGTCGCAAGCATAACGTCTTTTTCGCAGAATAAGATAGCAATATTTTGTCTGAAATGGAAGGTCTTTAATTGTCTGCATCCGGTAATCATGGATTCTTTTAGTGATAGAACCGCATACAGGACAAATTTGTTTTGATGGCTTCATTTCCAGATAAATCTGTACAAAAGAATCTGCATGAACCACTTTTTTACGATTACCTCTTCAATATTTTATTGCTAAATCTTGGATTTTTCCAACAAAAAATCGATGCGACAGGATTCGAACCTGCGACCTCTGCGTCCCGAACGCAGCGCTCTACCAAACTGAGCCACGCATCGATATAGGCACGACAAAAATCGTGCCTAATTATATTAGCATACTTTTTTTTGTTTGTCTAGGTTAAATATAATAATTTCCGCCCATTTTATTTTTTTGATTTTCCACCAAATCTTCCAGGGTTGTTTTCTCCAGATAATCGGAAATTACCTGATACAATCCCTGCCAAAATTCTACCGTTCCACAGGTTCCATAGTTTTCACATTGATTCTCATCATCCTCCAGACAGGTAATGGGTGCAAAGCTGCCCTCGATTGCATAGAGAATTTCTTTCGTGGTATACTCCGATGCTTTTCGGGCAAGACGGTAACCTCCCTGTGCTCCTCTTCCGCTTTTCAGCAATCCTGCACGGTTTAAAGGGGTTACAATCTGTTCCAGATATTTCACAGAGATATTCTGTCTCTCGGATACGTCTTTCAAAGCAATATATTTTCCTTCATCATGCAACGCCAAATCAATCATTAACCGCAGTGCATACCTTCCTTTTGTCGATACCTTCATCTGTACCGCCTCCCAATATTCATAGTATTCCTATGGATATTATAACTCTTCGTTTGCTTTTCCACAAGCATCATCTCTATTTCCCATGAGATTTGTATTCTTGTCTCGGTAAATACTGTGCTCCGGGTCTCTGTAATTTCCCTGACCGTATTTTTGATTCTGAATCCGCTCATCCACTCTCCCGTCTTCAATTACCGGACGATAATCCAACTGGGTATTTTTGATAACGTCATGGTTTTCCTCTTTCCGTTTTCTTTCTATGACATCGTAATTCATAGAGGGTCCTCCTTTACATACTTTTCCATTAGTATGTATCTCCCTCAGAAAACTATTCTATGAGCATTCGGATACAACCGTAGATTCCCGCATCATTGCCCAGCTTTGCCAGAACAATCCTTGCATTTTGGGATGCATGATAACTCTTTTCCATAAAATATTTGTTCAGCACCCGAATCAGAATAGAACCTGCTTTGGAGACTCCTCCTCCAATGACAATGACTTCAGGATTTATCACACAGGCGATATTGGCAATGGCAGTTCCCAAGATTTCTCCCAACTGTTCCACCTGATTTTCGCCGAAAGCATCCCCCTGTTTTGCCGCCTCAAAAATATCCTTTGCCGTCAAGTTCTCAACTTCCCGCAGAGGTGTTTTCCACTCCTGCTCTGCCAAGGCTTTTTTTGCCATGCGTACAATGCCTGTGGCAGACGCAAACTGTTCCAGACATCCTCGTTTTCCACAAGTACAATATTCTTTCTCTTTGGAATCCACCAGAATATGTCCGATTTCCCCGGCTGCTCCGTTGGAACCGGCAACCATTTTTCCTCCGATGACAATTCCGCCTCCTACTCCGGTTCCTATGGTAACCAGTAATACGTCCTGACTGCCTTTTCCGCTGCCCTGCCACATTTCTCCCAGAGCTGCCACATTGGCATCATTACCTGCCTTTACCGGTAATCCAGTCTTTTCGGACAGGGCTTCTGTCACATTAAAAATTCCCCATCCCAGATTCACACATTTGATAACTGTTCCGTCTTCCTTTACAGGACCCGGCACTCCCACGCCGATTCCTGCCACTTCCTCTTTGGAAATATTTTTCTCCGATAACTTATTTTCTACCTGTTTTGCAATATCATCTAAAATGTATTTACCATGCTCTTCTGTACGGGTGGGAATCTCCCACTTTTCCAAAAGCTGTCCGCTCATTTCAAAAAGTCCCATTTTTATGGTGGTTCCACCTACATCTACGCCAAATCCATATTGTTTCATTTTTATTTCCTTCCTGTCTTTTCTATTCCTCTGTCTCTTCTGCTTCCTCTTCTTTCGGCATTTCATTTCCACTGCCGGCATTTTCATAGGATGCATAATCCGGGAAATCCTGAGGTTCTAATCCCTCATGGATTTTTGTCATATAGGTCTGCCAGATACTTCCCGGATAAGAGGCCCCGGATAATCCATCCAGTTTTTTCGGCAAATCATAACCCACCCAGACGCTGGTGGTATAATAGCGGGTATATCCCACAAACCATCCGTCTTTATTATCATTGGTGGTTCCGGTCTTGCCGGCACAAGGCATTCCTGAAATCGCCAGTCCCCGTCCGGTTCCGTTGGTCATAACGGTTTCTAACACATCCGTCATCATTCTGGCAGCATTCTCCCGATATACCGCCGTTTCTTCCGGCTTTGTACTAAGCACTGTATTTCCTTCTGCATCTGTAATTTTTAAGATACAGGTAGGTTCTCTGTAATATCCGTTATTTTCTATTGCTGCGTAACCTGCCGCCATCTCCAACGGAGAAACACCGTTGGTAAAACCTCCCAGTGCCGCCGCCTGACGCTTATCATTCTCATCCAGTTTGGCAAAATTCATCTTCCGAAGATACTCCAACCCTTTTTCCGGGGTCATTTCTTCTAGCAAATTCCATGCAATGGTATTCTTGGATTTCTCCACCGCCGTACGGATGGTAATTTCCCCGGAATAGACACCGTCGGAATTTTCCGGGCCGTCCTCGATGGGTTCATCCACCACAACAGTGTCCGGGGTATAACCTCTCTCGAATATCGGTGCATATACCAACAACGGCTTAATACTACTTCCCGGCTGACGATAACTTTTATAGGCACGGTTAATGGTATATCCATTATATTCCTGACTTCTTCCTCCCACAATGGCTTTCACATAGCCGGAGGTATTATCCAGACATACCGCTGCACTCTGTAAGGTATAAATCCCTTCTTCGTTGGTCTCCGTATATCCCTGCAATGTGGTATCTATGGTATTTTGCAGCTCCGCCTGCATATTCAAATCAATAGATGTATAGATGCGGTAGCCTGCGGTGTAAAGCTGCTTATTGCAGGCTTCATACAACTGGTTATATTCTTCCTCATACTTTTCTTTTTCCGCCGCACCGGAAAACTCAGTTTTAAACTGAAATCCTTCCTGCTTCATCAGTTCTCTGGTGGCACAATAATAGGTATAGGTTTCCACATAATCATTTTTTATATTCTGCGGCCGTTGAAGGGTTATGGTTTCTGCCACAGCCTCTTCGTAAACCTGCTGTGATATTTTTCCGTCCTCATACATATTCCGCAGAATCCGGTCCCTACGCTTTATGGTGTTGTCCATATTGTTTACCGGATCATAGAGGCTGGGATTATTCGGTATGGCACACAGGAATGCTATCTGGGATAAATCCAGATTTTTTACCTCTGTATCAAAATAGCCTTTACTTGCTGCCTGAATTCCGTAATATCCATTTCCGAAATAAATATTATTCAGATAAAATTCCAGTATCTGATTCTTGGAATATGTCCTTTCCAGCTCTGTGGCAATAAACATCTCTTCTATCTTTCGTTCCCAGGTTTTGTCCTGCGTCAAAAATACATTTCTCGCCAACTGCTGGGTAATGGTGGAACCGCCCTGGGTAACCTCTCCGTTTTCGATAATTGCCTTTGCTGCCCGCATAATAGCCTTAAAGTCCACACCGTGGTGCTGATAAAACTTTTTATCCTCGATACTGATAATTGCCGAGCAGACATCGGAAGGAATCTCTTCATATTCCAGATAATACATATCCTTCTCGCCCTTTAATACGGAAATCAGGCTCCCGTTGGCATCATACACCAGACTGGTCTGGGATCCCTTAAAGGTTTCTTCAGTGGAAGAATGCACAAAGGAATATGCCTCCTTCTTCATCGCATCTATTTTTTTCGCGTATCCACCAAAATAGTAAAGTGCCAATGCTGCCAGTACCAACAGAATCAGTACAATCTGTATTTTTACAAAAAGGCGAAAACCGTGGTATTTTTTCTTCTTTTTCTTTTGCTTTGCCATTTTAGTTACCTTCTAACTCAATTCTCTGATAAGGAATTCCCATTTCATCTAAATATTCCAGTTCTCTCTTCTGACAGGTAAAGAGAATTATCTGGTTTTTCTGCTTTGCCAGCCATTGCAGCACCTGTTTTAACCTAAATTCATCATACATCCCAAAGGTCTCATCCAGCAAAAAGGGCATAGGCTCCTCCTGAGATAAAATTTCTCCCATACTCATCCGTACCGCAAAATAAATCTGTTCCAAAGTTCCCATACTCAACTGTTCCGGCTTGCAAATCCGTTCCTGTGAGAAAACAGAAACCTCCATATTTTCATCGATGGTAACCCGGTCATATTTTCCCCGGGTAATTCCCGACAGAATTTCCGAGGTCTTCTCATTAATCCTGTCTCCGAAATCCTCATAGATTTCTCCTGCCAGAGCTTTAATGGTCTGATGGGCAATTTCACAGGCGGCTTCATACTGCTTCAGTTCTGTCTCCCGCTCTGTGGGTTGCTCCAACTCCGTCTGCCGCTCCAACACGTTAAAAAGCCTTGTTTCTTTTTCCCGCAGCTCTTCTGTCGGGGTTTCTCCCCTCTGCAATGCCGACATTGCCCTTTTCCCCTGCCTTCTTTCCATAAAGAAGGCAATTACCGCTGCTATGGCTGTGGATAGGCAAATTAACCCTCCATTTTCCAACACCATTTTCCACGGATACTGCAAAATGGAGGCTGTTACAAACCAACCGGCTGTCAAAAAACATCCCAATAACAGTACACTTACGGTCACATGCCGCTTCGGTTTCTCAACAGCATCCCTTCTCTGTTTTCCATCGGTTCCACTTTTTTTGGAACGGATTCTCTCCATATCCTCTTCTAACAATTCTCGCTCCATTTGCAGCTTTTCGATTTGCAGCTCTCTTCGACCTGCCTCTTCTTTTATTTCTTTCGCAGTTTTACTTTTTTTATTCTGCAAATCCATCAGGGTTCTGTGGAGCTGAAGGCTTCCTTCCCCTGTATTTGCGGCATTTGCCATATAATTTTGCACAAAAATTGCCAGTTCTTTTCCCGTAACGGCTCCCGATTGAGAAATGCAATAGGTGTTTTCATACATTTCCTTTGTCATTCCCCCTAAGAGCATTTGTAAATCTCCATACTCTACGGAAAGTTCTTCTCCATCCTCCATATTGCAGAGGGAAGCACTTTTTTCTTTATGATAAAAATTCCTTTCCAGATGGAAAGGCTTTCCTTCCACCTCTAAATCCATATTCCCACTATAAAAGCTGGCAGTATTCCAAGGCTGATATTTTGTATAAATATCCCCCTTGGCGGCTCTTCCTCTTGCTTTTTCCAACCCAAACAGCATGGAAAGCAAAAAGGTATGTAATGTGGACTTTCCCGATTCATTTTCTCCATACACCACATTCAAGCCTGGCGAAAAGGAAAGGGTCTTATTTTGAAATTTTCCAAAGTTCTTGATTAGTATTTGTTTAATCTTCATATAATTTCCTTGCTTTTCTAAGTATCTATACGATTTCGGAGTATTGCATCCACTCCTATCTCCAAAGCTTTTTGATATACCTGCGAATCTCCCTGACTCTGCATTGCCGCAATGAATCTCCCCAACAGCATACCTTCATGTTCTTTCCGAAGGCTTTCATAGTCATAGTCTGCCCTTAAATTGTCCACAACCTCTACCACAGCTTCCTGATTGCGTATCCAGTCCAAATCGATTTCCACTTCTGCCTGTATGCTGCCCTCCAGATATATTTTGTATATCTCATAGGGTTTCCGGTTTGCCAGCAGATTCCGTATGACGGTCTGTACCGCCAGGTTGGTCATATGCGGTGCTACCTGTATGGTTTCATGGATATATCGACAGCGGCGAATAGGGCAAAATTGAACCTGTGAAAATGCCTTGGATACCTCTCCAATCCAAAAGCCATGCTCTCCGGTATCGTTACAGTCAATAGGCTCTAAAGCTCCTGCCATAACCACTCGTGCCTCCCTCATACCTGCCCGTTCCTCCGGGAGCTTTGGCTGCACATAAAGTCCCTCTAAAATTCCACCCTTGTGAATATGTCCGCAAGCCACATAGTCGAATCCGTTTTCCTCTATTTGCTTCGGAGAAAACGGAAGGTGTCTGCTGTCTCCTCCATGTGCCAATAGGATATTGATATGATTCGGATTCTCGGGAACCACTTCATGATAAACTCCGAAAGGCTCCTCTCTGTGCCAATAGCTTTTGCCGTAAACACTGGTATTTAAATCCTTAAAGTAAACATGTTCTATCTCATTGCCTTTCAAGAAAGTAACATTGGGCGAAAAGGAAAAACTCCGGTAATTGGAACCGGTGGACATGAAATCATGATTTCCGGCAATAATTACAATCCGTATTTCCGGTACCTGCCGAAAAATATAATCCAGTTCCTTTAATTCCCTTACCAACGGCTGTCTGTGGAACAAATCTCCTGCAATCAGCACCATATCTACCTTTGCCTGTTTGGCAACAGCAAAGACTTCGGTAAAGCTGGCCCATAATTCTCTTTTCCTTCGCTCACTCCACGGTTTCCCCTCATCCGGGACAGCCCCCAGATGCACATCCGCCATATGTATGAATCTCATATACTACTCCTCTATTTTTTAGAAAGGGCGAGTGTTTGCACACTCGCTCTATATACCTGTTAAATCTTTAATTACTTCTCCTGCCAGAATAAGTCCCACCACCGAAGGTACAAAAGCAACGCTTCCCGGAAGAACCCGTTTGCTCCCGTCCGAAAGCTGTTCCTTCGGCGAAATCGGCTCTTCCTTGGAGTACACCACCTTCAGATGCTCCACGCCTCTTTTTCTCAATTCTCTTCGCATGACCTTTGCCAATGGACAAACGGAAGTTTTACTGATATCCGCCACCTCGAACCGGGTAGGGTCCAGCTTGTTTCCGGCACCCATGGAAGAGATAATGGGAACTCCTGCTTCTTTTGCCCGCATCACCAGCTCCAGCTTTGCAGTTACCGTATCCACCGCATCCACAATATAGTCATATTCCTCAAACCGGAACTGTTCTGCGGTATCCGGCAGATAAAAGCACTCATGGGCGTACACCTTACATTCCGGGTTAATATCCAAAATCCGGTCTTTCATTACCTTCACCTTGGATTGACCGATGGTACTGTGGGTGGCTATCAGCTGACGGTTGAGATTTGTCACACTTACCGTATCCTTATCCACAATATCTATGCTTCGGATACCACTTCTGACCAATGCCTCTGCCACATAGCCGCCGACGCCTCCTACGCCAAATACGGCTACCCGTTTTTCCTGAAGTTTTTCTACTGCTTCCTGTCCCAGCAGTAAACCTGTACGCTCAAATTGCTCTTTCATTCGTTCCTCATTCTGTGTTACTGTTCCATCTGCTTGCCTAAAAATCCGGCTGCCACAGAAACCAACTGACTTTCCGTATCTCCCATTTTACTCTTTTCTTCTTTATTATACAAGATAACGGAGCCAATTGCATCTCCTTCACTGATAATCGTGCTAATCGCCTCGGAGACAAACTCTCCTTTATCATCTAAGGTGATTTTTACAAAGTCATTGCTGTCATTGGTTGCCAACAGACTTTTCCTTCCTTCTATCAAGGCTTCCAATCCCGGAGTAATCGGTTTCTCATAAAATTCCTTTTTTCCTGCACCGCTGGCGGCAATCACATGATCTCTGTCAGTAATGCACACCAGACAACCGGTTGCCTGTGACAGACTGTCTGCGTACTGTTCCGCAAACTGCCCTAATTCTCCGATAGGAGAATATTTCTTGAGAATAATCTCTCCTTCTCTGTCGGTAAATATCTCTAAAGGGTCACCTTCTCGGATTCTAAGTGTCCTGCGAATCTCTTTTGGAACGACTACTCTTCCCAAATCATCGATTCTTCTGACTATTCCTGTTGCTCTCATCTCCTCATGTTTCCTCCATTTCCAACTATATTCTGAGGTATCTCATGTTTCTTTTTTCTTACTCTGATTGGTTGTGGAGTTATTATGTGGAAAAAAAGTAATAATATGCAGGAATCTCTATTCTTTCTTTACCTCCGCAGAATCTTTTTTATTTTTACAAAATTTTCTATATTTTATATCTTCCCAGCTTTTCATTCATAGCAAATACGGTATCTAATGCCCGATTTGTGACAGTTCTGGTGTCCTTCATGGTGGTATCCAGATTATCCAACAATTCTGAGATATTGATAATTTCCCGACTACTCTCTCCTGCCGCACTTCCGATTGCCTCTATGGCATCCCGAATTGCTCCCACCGAAGCAAAATAACCTTCCATAATTCTATCCAGTTCTTTCATATCCTCCTGCATGGACATCGCTTTTTGGGCAAACTCTCCACTGGTCTGAGAGAAAGTCTGATAATCCTTTAATACCGTAGTATTAATAAATTCCAATACAAGCTTTGCAATTTTCTGCAAACCATCTACCGCCTGCATGACAATGGCGCTGACCTGCTGAATTTCATTGGCTGCCTCATTGGTATCCGCCGCCAAAGCTCCGATTTCCGTTGCCACCACGGCAAATCCTTTTCCTGCCTCTCCTGCTCTCGCTGCTTCAATGCTGGCATTTAACGCCAAAAGGTTGGTCTGACCGGATATACTCAAAATCGCATCGGACAATTCATGAATCTTTTCTACTGCCTGAGCTTTTTCCAATTCTTCCTGGAGCTGCGAATTCATCCTATCCACATTTTCCTGTGCCAGATTACTGGAACTATCCACCATCTGGGAAAGTTCTGCCGATGCATCGTTGATTTCATGAATAAGCTGTGTGCTTCTGTCCGTGATATCTACGATGTTTTGAGAAGTTCGATATACTTCGTTTGTCTCTGTCTGTGCTGATTCAATAGAAGCATTGATTTCTTCCATAGATGCTACCATAGACTGCATGGTATCATTTATATTGGTAATATTTTCTCCCGACTGCTTCATATCTGTATTAATGGAACTCATAACATCCTTCACTTCATCACTGCCGGTAGAGGTTTCTTTGATGGTATCTCTGGTTTTTAACAATAATTGATTCAGATTGTCTCCTATCACTTCCAGCTCATCACCGGAGTTAATCTCCAAAAGCTGTGTCAAATCTCCGTTATCCGATGCCACCTCCATAATCGCCGCATTTACTTTCTTAAAATTCAAAGCCATACTTCTGGAAATTAAAAGGGCAAATAAAATCGTCAAAATCAGACAGATTACCAATCCAATTAAAATATTTTTAATCAGCGATTTCAAAGTGGTCTGGATTCCCGAAACCTCACAATCTACACCTACGATTCCCACAATCTCTCCCGCTGAATTTTTAATTGGTGCATAGGCACTGAAATAACTGCCCCATTTATCGGTGGTCGGTTCCGGGTCTGTACATGCCGTACCCTCCAATGCCTTGTTCAATTCCGCATAGGACTCATAGGCTTCTCCGATTGATGCCGGTTCCTCCGGGTCCGCATCCACTACAAACTGAACATTGTCTTCGTCCAGATATTTCATGGTATAGATATAGTCTACACTATCACCCTCCAAAAAATGCCGTAACGTCGCTAAGGTTTCTTGATATTCTTTTGACTCATATCCATCAACAGTAATCTTCTCATGCATATCTCCGTCAATGCTGGCTGCCGCCATCTTTGCAATTCCCAGAGTTTCTGTTTTGCTGTTTTTAATGAGATAATTGTCCAAGGTCCGATAGGCAACAAAACTCAAAACAGCCGTTACCAAAATTGCTGCTGTTATAATATACAAAAATATTTTTCGTGATATACTGATTTTTCTTGTGTGCATAATCCCCCTCCATAGAAATAGCGTCCGTTATTTCTTTACAACATCCTGCCATTCCTTTTCCTTAAATCCTACGAATACTTTATCTTCCGTTACCAATATTGGTCTTTTTACCAGCATTCCGTCTGTTGCAAGCAGCTCCAGCTTCTCTTCGTCGCTCATGCTTGGCAGTTTATCCTTTAACTGCATTTCCCGGTACAGCATTCCGCTGGTATTAAAAAATCTTTTTAACTCTAATCCACTTTTTTTATGCCACGCTTCTAATTCCTCTTTCGATGGACGGTTTTCTTTGATGTTCCGTAATTCATAAGAAATCTCATTTTCCTTCAGCCAGTTCTCTGCTTTCTTGCAGGTACTACACTTTGGATAACATACGAACAAATTCATAGCTGTCACTCCTTTTTCTTTTCATTTTACCATTTATCCCCTTTAAAAGCTACGTTTTTTGCCTTTCTTGACTTTTCTTTTGAAAGTTCTATAATGGTTCATTATGGAAACGAACAATACTTATTTAGGAACAGAACCGGTTGGGTCTCTTTTACGGAAGCTTGCTATTCCTTCCGTTACCGCCCAACTCATCAATATGCTATATAATATCGTAGACCGTGTTTATATCGGACATATGCCTGAAAATGGTGCCATGGCATTGACCGGTGTAGGAGTCTGTATGCCTATTATCATGATTGTCACGGCTTTCGCTTCGGTTTCAAGCACCGGAGGTGCTCCCCGCTCTTCGATTTTTATGGGGAAACAGGACTATGAAAAAGCAGAAAAAACTTTGGGAAATTGCTTTTTTATGCAAATCTTTATCTCTGTGATTTTAACCGCCGTTCTCCTTCTCTGGAGCCGGGATTTTCTTCTGGCTTTCGGTGCCAGCAAACGTACCATTCCTTATGCTACGGATTATATGAATATTTATGCTCTTGGTACTGTTTTCGTACAGCTCACCTTGGGCATGAATGCTTTTATTTCCGCACAGGGATTTGCAAAAACCAGTATGCTCTCCGTTATTATCGGAGCCGTCTGTAATATCACGTTAGACCCGATTTTTATTTTCGGCTTTCATATGGGTGTACAGGGAGCCGCTCTTGCAACTATAATTTCTCAGGCAATTTCCGCTGTATGGGTTCTTTCTTTCCTCTGCGGAAAAAAGACGATTCTTCGGTTAAAGCTTTCCCATATCCGCTTTTGCCCTGAAATCGCCCTGCCTTGCATCGCTCTGGGTGCCTCCACTTTTGTCATGCAGTCCAGCGAGAGTATTATCTCTATCTGTTTTAACTCTTCCCTGCTGAAATACGGCGGTGATGTGGCGGTAGGTGCCATGACGATTCTCACCAGTGTCATGCAATTTGCCATGCTACCCCTTCAGGGACTGGGACAGGGTGCACAGCCAATTATCAGTTACAACTATGGTGCCAAAAATCCTTCCCGCGTCAAGCAGGCATTTTTCCTGCTGCTAAAATGCAGTTGTCTTTATGCCGCTGTTTTCTGGGTATTGGTTCTGGCAGTACCTTCTGTTTTTGTCCAAATGTTTACTACGGATACTGCATTAATCTCTTTTACTGTGGATACCATCCGTATTTACTTTGCCGTCACGGTTCTTTTCGGAATTCAGGTTGCCTGTCAGATGACTTTTATTGCCATCAACAACGCAAAGTCTTCCATTATTGTGGCGGTGGTGCGAAAATTTGTACTTTTGATTCCTTTGATTTATCTGATGCCTCATCTGTTTACCGCCGATAAATGCCGTGCTGTCTATATGGCGGAGCCGGTGGCAGATGTGATTGCCGTAACCTTTACGTCCATTCTTTTCTTTCATCAGTTCCGAAAGGAATTAAACATGGAGACATCACAAAAAAAGCTATCTTAGATGTACATCATTTAAGATAGCTTTTTTGTGTCAACTCCTTGTTTTATCCTATCAGATAATTATATCATTTTGCCGCAAAATAGGCGTCGATTCCATCGGCAATTCCTGCCGCCAGCTTCTGCTGATATGCCTCGGATGCCATATTGCAGTCCTCGGTGGGATTGGTCATGTATCCCATCTCTACGATGGTTACCGGCACTGCTGCCCAGTTCACACCGCTCATGGTATCCGTCTCCCAGACATATTCTCTTCTGGCTCCCGTGGCCTGTACCAAACCGTCCAGCACCGCCACCGACAATGCCTTGCTGTCTTCATAACAGCCTGCATTATAAGGATTGGAGGAGGTCTGACAGATGGTCATGGCACCGTTGACACTGCTGTCTGTGGAACCGTTGGCGTGGATTCTCACAAAGGCATCTGCCCCTGCGTTATTGGCAATCTCTGCCCGTTCCGCATTGGAGATATTCACATCATTGCTCTCCCGGGTCATTATCACTTCGTAGCCCCGGTTTTGCAGCTCATCCCGTAATTTTAGGGAAACCTGTAATGTCAATTCATACTCCGCCAAACCAGAGGCAACCCCGGAGGTTCCCCCTGCCACCTTGACTTTGGTCTGGCTGGCTCCCGGTCCGATAGGCTCCTGAGCACTGTTTCCCCTGCTCTGATGTCCCGGATCTATCACTACCAGATATTTTTCCTGTACCACTTCCTGCGGTACTTCTTGAGGTTCCTCCTGTGACTCCTGTTGAGGTTCCTCCTGTTTTACTTCTTCCTGTTTCTCTTCTTTTATGTTTTTCTCAGAGGATTCTTTTTCCTGCTTCGTGTCCTGTTTTCCGCAACCTGTGCAGATTAATAGCAGACACAGTAACAAGCATCCCAAAATCCCTTTCTTTTTCTTAAAGAATGTCAATATGCTCACCTGCCAAAGCCTTATTCATACTCCGCACGGCACAGAATTTTCCACACATGGAACAAGTGTCGTCGTGCTCCGGCTTTCTGTCCTCTCTGATTTTTTTTGCTGTCTCCGAGTCCATGGCACATGCCCACTGTTCCTCCCAATCCAGCTTTCTTCTGGCGTCTGCCATACGGTCATCTATCTCTCTGGCTCCCCGCACACCCTTTGCAATATCTGCTGCGTGTGCCGCAATGCGGGATGCAATGATTCCCTGCTTTACATCCTCCACATTCGGCAATGCCAAATGTTCTGCCGGTGTTACATAACACAGGAAGGATGCTCCCGATGCCGCCGCAATGGCTCCGCCGATGGCTCCCGTGATATGGTCATAACCCGGTGCAATGTCGGTTACCAGAGGTCCCAGTACATAGAACGGTGCTCCCATGCAGATGGTATTCTGTATCTTCATATTTGCCTGAATCTGATCCATCGGCATATGGCCCGGTCCCTCTACCATAACCTGTACGTCTTTTTCCCATGCACGTTTTGTCAGTTCACCCAGACGCACCAGTTCTTCTATCTGACACACATCGGAGGCATCTGCAAGACAACCCGGTCTGCAGGCATCTCCCAGAGAAATGGTTACATCATACTCCCGACAAATGTCCAGAATCTCATCATAATATTCATAAAACGGATTTTCCTCTCCGGTCATGCACATCCATGCAAATACCAAAGAACCACCTCTGGATACGATATTCATTTTCCGTTTGTGGTTTTTAATCTGGTCGATGGTCTTTCTGGTAATTCCGCAATGCAGGGTCACGAAATCTACTCCATCCTCTGCATGAAGACGAACTACATCAATGAAATCCTTTGCTGTCAGCGTGTCCAAATCTCTCTGATAATGAATCACAGAATCATATACCGGAACGGTTCCAACCATTGCCGGACATTCGGATGTCAGCTTTCTGCGGAAAGGAATGGTATCCCCATGGGAGGATAAATCCATAATGGCGTGAGCTCCTAACTTCACCGCCTCCATAACCTTTTCCATTTCTACATTGTAATCCTTACAATCTCTGGAAACTCCCAGATTTGCATTGATTTTGGTGGAAAGCATAGAACCGATTCCCTCCGGCTCGATACACTTGTGGTTTTTGTTTGCACAGATAACCACCTTTCCCTCTGCCACCAACGGTAAGAGTTCCTCTGTGGTCATGTGTTCCTTTCTCGCCACAATTTCCAACTCTTTTGTTACAATTCCTTTTCTTGCCGCTTCCATCTGTGTTGCATATTCTCTGCTCATGTTTTCTTTCCTTTCTCCTTCCACATATGATTTAATGGTCCGTTTCCTTTTCCCAAGTCCAGACCGTCCCTTAATGCTCCATTCATATATACCTTCGCCTGCCGAATACTTTCTTCCAGCGTCAGCCCTTTGGCTAATCCTGCGGTAATCGCCGAGCTGAAGGTACATCCTGTTCCATGATTGTTGGGATTTTCAATCCGCTCCCCCGGAAACCATAGGATTCTTCCCCTGTCATAGAGACAATCGTCTGCACTGCCCAAGGCGTGTCCTCCCTTTATGACTACTCCACAGCCATAGGTCTCTCCTATCTGCCTTGCCGCCGCCTCTGCCTCTTCCTTTGATTGGATGCTCTCCCCGGTCAAAAGCTCTGCCTCCGGTATGTTGGGAGTTAGTACCCTTGCCAACGGAAATACCTGCTTCTGCAAAGCCTCTTTTGCGTCCTCCCGTAACAGGCTCCGACCACTGGTGGATACCATGACAGGATCCACAACAATCTGCCGGATATCATGCTTTTTCAACAAAACTGCCGTTTCTTCCACGATTTCCTTTGTATACAGCATACCGATTTTTACTGCATCCGGTAGTATATCCTTTAAGACACTTTCCAACTGCCTGCGAAAAAATTCCGGTGGAACTTCCAAAACATCCTGTACCCCGCAGGTATTCTGTGCCGTCAACGCCGCTATCACGCTCATGGCATACACGCCATTTGCCTCCAATGTCTTGATATCCGCCTGAATGCCTGCTCCGCCGGAGCTGTCGCTGCCTGCGATTGTCAATGCTGTTTTCTTCATATTCCCACCATCTTGGCTGTTCTTTTTTTCAATTCTGCCGCTGCTTTCTGCACATCTTTGGGAGCAAAGATGGCACTGACTGCTGCCACCCCGCAGATTCCGCTGCCTGCCAGCTCTTCTACATTTTCTGCGGATACTCCTCCGATGGCAACCACCGGAATTTTTACCGCACGGCAGATTTCCTGTAAGGTCTGATAGTCAATTTTTTTTGCATCCTCCTTGGTGGAAGTTCCAAAAATAGCTCCCACGCCCAGATAATCGGCTCCTGCCTGTTCCGCTTTTAATGCCTGTTCTACGGTTCTTGCCGATACTCCCAGTATTTTGTCCGGTCCTATCAGCTCCCGTGCCATCCGTGCGTCCATATCCTGCTGTCCCACATGGACACCGTCAGCATCCGACGCCAGCATAAGCTCCACATCATCATTTAAAATCAGCGGCACCTGATAGCTTTTACAGATTTTTTTTACTCTCTTTGCCTCTTCTAAAAGCTCCTCTTTGTCCAGATGTTTTTCCCGAAGCTGCAAGCAGGTAACGCCGCCCTGTAAGGCTGCTTCTATCTGGGATTCCAGACTTCTTCCTGCCAGACAGGCACGTTCCGTCACCCCATAGAGCAATAGCTGCTCTTTTGTAATATTCATGGTCTCTCCTTCTTTCTGCTTGAATAGGGAATTTTCTATTAAATTAAAAAAGCTGCACAAATACCAATCAGGTATCTGTACAGCTTATTTCTTCGCTTTCTCTCCCTACGTTGGCATTATCCAAATCAGGTTCATGGGTCAAAGCAATCCAGCTTAATCTCAGCCTGCTTAAGCAAGCACCCCAGCCTATTTATTTAATACCATTCTAAAGGAGAAACCTTTAAAAATCAACCCCTATTAATCTTCAAACGGAATAACTGCTCCGTCGTAGTTGTCGTTGATGTATTTTTTGATTTCGTCTGATTTTAATACTTTTACTAATGCCTTAATGCCTTCGTTGTCCTCATTGCCTTCTTTTACTGCAATTACATTCACATAAGTCTGTGCTGCCTCAGAATCATTCTTCTCATAAGCAACAGCATCCTTTGCTACGGAATATCCTGCCTCTAAAGCGTAGTTACCGTTTAATACTACAAAGGCAACCTCTTCTGTTACACGGGAAACCTGTGCTGCCTCCAGCTCACGGATTTCCACACCCTTAGGATTGTCTACGATATCGTTTACGGTTGCTTCCAGACCAACGCCGTCCTTTAAGGTAATTACGCCGTTATCCTGTAATAAGAGCAATGCTCTTGCTTCGTTTGTGGTATCGTTTGGAACTGCGATAACATCACCTTTTTCCAAATCATCTAAGCTGTTTTTGGTTCCCGGATAAATTCCGAATGGCTCGTAGTGGATACCGCCGGCATTTACCAGATGTGTTTTCTGCTCCTCATTAAACTCCTCTAAATAAGGAATATGCTGGAAGTAGTTGGCGTCAAATTCTCCGCTTTCTACTACTAAGTTCGGCTGTACATAGTCATTAAATACCGTTACCTCTAAATCCCATCCTTCTTTTTCCAGAAGCGGTTTTGCCTGCTCCAAAATCTCAGCATGCGGAGTCTCGGATGCCGCTACCTTAATGGTTCCTTTGCTGTCCGTATCGTCTGCTTTTTTCTCATCGGAACTTCCGCAGCCTGTAAATAATCCCACTGCTAAAATTCCCACTGCTGCCAATGATAAAAGTTTCTTTTTCATATCCTTTTTCCTCACTTTCTCTTTCTATTTATTTCTCCTGTCTAACCGCTTAGACAACATCATACCAAGTGCCTGAAGCACCTGAACAATCAATACCAGAATGATAATCGTAACAATCATGATATCCGACTCATATCTGTAATATCCATAACGAATGGCGATGTCTCCCAGACCTCCGCCTCCTACAACACCTGCCATGGCAGAGTAACCAAGAATGGTTCCCAATGCAATGGTCGTTCCCACGATTAACGAGGTTCTGGCTTCTACCAGAAGCACCTTGAAAATAATGGTCCATGGTCCTGCTCCCATGCTTCTTGCTGCCTCAATGACTCCCGCATCCACCTCTTTTAATGAGGATTCCACCATTCGGGCAATGAACGGTGCCGCTGCAATGACCAAAGGTACAATGGTGGCACTGGAGCCGTAGCTTTTTCCTACCAATGCACGGGTCAACGGAATGACCAGAATCAAAAGAATTAAAAACGGAATACTTCTTATGATATTGGAAACGATATCCAGTATCCGGTATACCACACGGTTGGGACAAATTCCCTCTTTGTCGGTAACCGCTAAGGTAATTCCCAGAGGCAATCCCAACAGATAACCAAGTGCTGTGGATGCCAATGTCATATAAATTGTCTCCCAGAAGCCCTGCTGGAGCATACTAATTACTTCCGCTGAAAACATCTTCATCCACCTCCTCTACGCTCAAACGACGTTCTTTCAGATATTGTATCATCTTCTCTGCGGTTTCCCGCTCCTCCGGAAGCTGAAGAATCATTTCTCCCGCCGCCGTACCGTTCAAATCTCTGGTATTCGCATAGAGAATATTTACCGGTGTCTTAAATTGCAGGGTCATATTTCCAATCACCGGTTCGTAGGACGAGTTCTCTTTGAATACAATTCGGATGCAATGCTTTCCATGCATCTGTTCCATGGTGTTTCCGTTTCCAAGTATCAAACGTTTTGCCTGTGCAGATTTCGGTGCCGCAAAGATGGTTTCCACATTTCCGGTTTCCACCAGATGTCCTTCATCCAAAATTGCCACCTTATCACAGATTTCCTGTACCACACTCATTTCATGGGTTACCACCACAATGGTAATTCCCAAATCCCTGTTAATCTGCTTTAACAATTCTAACACTGCCTTTGTGGTCTGTGGGTCCAAAGCACTGGTTGCCTCATCACAGAGCAGGATTTTCGGATTGTTGGCAATGGCTCTGGCAATTGCCACTCTCTGCTTCTGTCCACCGGATAGCTGGGATGGATATGCCTTTTCCTTGTCACTTAAACCTACAATTTTCAAAAGCTCTCTGGCTCTCTCCTTGGCCTCTTTATCCTTGACTCCCGCAATCTTCAAGGAAAAACATACGTTGTCCAATACGTTCTTCTGCATCAGCAGATTAAAATGCTGAAAAATCATTCCGATGTCCTTACGGATTTCCCTCAGCTCTTTTTCGGAACACTCCGCCAGATTCACACCGTCAATTAAGACTTCTCCGCCGGTAGGACGCTCCAGATAGTTTACGGAACGGATAAAGGTACTTTTTCCGGCTCCCGACATTCCGATGATTCCGAAAATGTCTCCCTTTTCAATATGTAGGCTGACTCCGTCCAGACCCTGAACGTTTCCCGCCTTGGTTTGAAACTCTTTGCTTACATTGCGAAATTGTATCAAAGCTTCATCTCTCCTTCGTTATGAATTTTATTATAGCTTCTTTTTTTCAAAAGTGATAATACATAAAAAAAACAACTCGTTATAGTTTAACCCTATAACGAGTCCTGTGTCAACTATAAGACTTTTTCTTTATATTTTTCCAATTCTTCCAAGTACATCCTGCCCAAAGGACTTAAAGGAACGCCCTTTCGTGAGATATATCCTATCATCATCTCCTCCTCCGAGTCAAGAGGTATGGCACAATAATCTCCCCCGTTCAGTTCCTCACAGATAATACCGGAGCAGAGGGTATATGCATTCAATCCCACCATCAGGTTTAACAGCGTTGCCCGGTCATTGGCTTTGATGATTCTCTTGTAATCATAGGTACTCAATACCTCCTCTGCAAAATAGAAGGCATTGTTGCTTCCCTGTTCAAAGGAAAGACAAGGATACTCCTCCAAATCCTCCATGGTAATCAGCTTCTTGGATGCCAGCGGATTTCCCTTCCACAGATAGACATAGGTCTTGCAGGAAAATAACTCTGTAAATTCCAAATCGTTTTCCCGGAAGATTTTTTGCAGCATCTGGCTGTTAAAATCATTCAGATAAAGAATCCCTATTTCACTCTGAAAGGTTTTTACATCCTGTATCACATCATAGGTTTTGGTCTCATGTACCGCACACTCATACTCATCCATTCCGATTTTTTTAACCAGTTCCACAAAAGCTTTTACCGCAAAGGTATAGTGCTGGGTGGAAACACTAAATTTCTTTTTGATTTCCTTTTTATCCACATAACGGTCTTCTATCAGACGATATTGTTCCACCACCTGTCTGGCATATCCGATAAATTCCAGACCATCCGGGGTCGGCACCACTCCCCGGTTGTTGCGGATAAACAGCTCCGTTCCTATCTCCTCCTCCAAATCATGGATGGAGCTGGAAAGACTGGGCTGGGAAATAAACAGCTTTTTTGCCGCTTCATTCATGGATTTGCTGTCTGCGATTGTGATTGCATATTTCAACTGTTGTAACGTCATCTCTTTTACCTCTTATATGTATTTTTGAAAAAATTCTATCATGCCGTTGCCTATGGCAATTTCATCCCGGGCATCCTGACTCAAATCGTAATAGGGGATTCCGGTTTCCAGCTCCTTTGACAATCCGTCTAAAGGAAATCCCGGCTGATATTTTTCGTGAAGCTCTGTTCCCAGCAGGAAGGTCTTTCCCCAGAGGCTCTCTCCTTCACAGCAATGCATATCTGTATCGTTCTCATAAAAGCATATGGCATTTTCATATCTCGCCCTTTGCTCTCCATATCGCTGTATCAGCCGTCGGTAATAGGAAATCATTTCTTCATCGGTATATTCCCTGCCTGAAATCCTTCTGGTATGCATTCCCGGCTGTAGCTCCTGTGGAAAATTCTCTCCCACAAAACGAAGAGATGTATCGCAGGAAAATACCGGGATTCCAAATGCCTCATAATATGCCTTGGCTTTGATTTGAGCATTTTCCAACAAAGTTCTTCCGGTTTCTTCGATATCCGGGATTTTTCCCTCCATATCCTTCAAACCCACTATCTCAATCGGCAGGGTTGAAAGTTTCCGTCTCATCACTTTCAACTTCCCCATATTCCCGGTTCCATACAGAATCCTCATGGTCTTCTTTCTCCTCTTGTAAATATTCCTTCGGCAGATAGGTACGCAATATGATATCTAACTGCTTCGGTTCAATCGGCTTTCGGATATAATCATGAAATCCAAAGGATTTATAGTTGCTCTCAATATCCTCTCCGGTTAATGCAATCAGCTTTGCATCTCCCTGAATTTTTTCTTCCTTCAATGCCTTGATGGTATGTACTCCGTCCATATCCGGCATATGATAGTCAATAAACACCAAATCATAGGTGTTTTCTCTCATTTTTTCCAGACATTCTCTACCACTGGCCGCCAGCGTAATCTGAACCTGGCTCTGCTTTAACAGTGCCGCCGCAACTGCCAGATTTACCTCACTGTCATCCACCACTAAAACCTTTGCCTGAGGTGCCGTAATTCCTTTCATTCTCCGACTCTCTTTTTGTGGTGGTAATTCTTTCATCTCAAATTCTCCCATAGGCGTATCATCCACAATTTCCTGTGGCAGATGCACGATAAAGATACTGCCCACTCCGTATTCACTTTCTAATTCGATACTTCCGTTCATTGCCTCCAACAATTCTTTGGTAATGGCAAGACCTAAACCGCTTCCTTCAATATAACGGTTCTTTTCCTGTTCAACTCTTTCAAAGGATTCAAAGAGGTTCGCCTGACTTTCCTCCTTGATTCCCTGTCCGGTATCTATTACCTTAACGATAAAGTCTATCTCCGACTCATGTGTTCTCTTATACGCAAAAGAAACGGTAACCTGACCTCTCTGCGTATATTTAATAGCATTGCTCATCAGATTCATAATAATCTGTTTGATACGAATTTCGTCTCCGTAGAGAATCCTCGGAAATTCCGGGTCTGCCAACACCTTAAATTCCAACTTCTTTTTTTCTGCCGAAACCTTTCCGATAGAATAAATTTCCTGCAGCATGGAATACATCAGGTATTTCGTAGGCACAATATCCATCTTACCGGATTCAATCTTGGAAAAGTCCAGAATATCATTGATAATATCCAGCAGATTGTGTCCTGCCCACTCAATCTGCTTTGCATAATTCTCAATCTCTTTTCCCGGATGTTCTCTGAGAATCATCTCGTTCATTCCGATAACCGCATTAATTGGTGTACGGATTTCATGAGACATATTGGTAAGGAAATTTGCTTTTGCCTGATTCGCCCGGTCTGCTTCCAATCGTGCCTCATTCAGTTCCTCAATCAATGCTACATCGGGATTTTCCAAGGTAAAATACATAAAAACAATCGATAATGCTCCGCCGGAGCTTACCAACAAAACCGTAGGATGAAACCGCTGAATCAATCCCACCGTCAAAATCATTCCAAAATACATATAGGTGGACATTCTTTTCAGTACCGGAATATTCTTCTTATTTAAAATTACCAACAAAAGACAGAAAAAAATGGAAACAAATGCATAGAAGTATACGATGTCCGTAGACACTCCATAGGTATAGCTTTTCCCACCTTTTGAATAATAGCATGTATCTTCTAAAATGATGAAAGAACAGATAACAATTACCACCACAAAGACTGCTGCCACACATGCCCGTCCCAGTTTTGGTATCTGCTCAAAAATCCGTTCCACCGGCACCAGACTGATTGCATAGATAGACATGGTGGTAATCCATATGATCATCATACAGAGATATCCCTTCGCGAAAAAAGAGGTAAGATTTCCGGCTGTGGCACGATTATTAATGGCAATGACACTTCCCACATCAAAAAAGATTGTTATCAGGGATTGTATCAGTAAAATACCATAAATCTGATTCTGAACATTTTTCAAACGGCTTTTTGAGAAAAAAACCACCGCAAAAATAAGCAGTACGCAAAAGCTACACACTTGAGATTCAATATTGTATTGCATATATGTCCCCCTACACTTTTTTTCATTATACCTCCATCCTGTCCCATTTGTAAAACTAAATAGAGAGCTTCCTTAAAAAAGAAGCTCTCTGTTATCTTAATTATTCTGTTTGTGTACTTTTTTACGAAGAAGTACCACCACCGCTCCGATTAAAAACGGAAGCACGAAGGTTGCAAAACGATACAGCAAGGATACGGATCCTGCTTCTGCCGTTCCCACAATCACTGCCAAAAGCATGGTCAGTACAAATTCCGAGGAACCGATTCCCGCCGGTGCCGGAATGACGGCTGCCAGCATCATGGATAAAGAAGTAATTGCCAATACCTGTGGCAGATTCAAGCCATAAGAGCCTGCCAGTATGATAAACGGAATGCCATACCAACATACCAGCTTCAGCATATTCTTCAAGATACAGGTTACAATCAAACTGCCTCTCTTTAAGAGGGTTCCCGCTGCTTCCTCCAGAATCTTACACTGTTCCTCCAGCTTTGTTACCTGCTCGTCCAGCTTACCCTTTCGGTTTATCTTTTTCACAATCCAGAGAATAAGTTCATGGAACTTTCTAGAGCAGGCAAACAGTAACAGAACCACCGCAATCACAAAGGTAATTCCAAAACCTGCCAGCAGAGTCATATCATATTTATGATAATGTTTCTGCATAAAACTCCAGTTCAGCAAAAAGAATATTCCCGAAAACAAAGCAATACTGACTTTGTGCAGCATATATTCAATGGTGTATAATCCGGTCCCTTTGGAATAAGGAACTCCCTTTTCATTGAAATAATAGATTGCCGCAACGCCTGCTCCGCTTCCCAAGGTTGCCACCCGGTAAAAAGCGGCATAAAAAGCACTTTCTACTCCCTGCCAATATTTGAAGTCAGGGTTATAAACTTTGGCGAAAGAATAGTTAATCCATCCTTCCACCAGTTCATACAGAACCGAAGCAATACAGATACCGGTAATGACCAGCAAAGATGTATCCTTCAGTTGTGCCATGATATCCCCTGCCGAGTCTTTGAACGTATATACAATAATGGCAATTAATACAAGGACAAAAAGTATTTTGCCTATCATCTTTGCATTCTTCTTATTAATGGCTCTCAACTCCTATTTCTTTTTGTAGTTTACATAACCACGTGGCTTATATGGATGCTCTGCCCAGAGCTTATCAGCTGTTCCCTTCCACTCTTCTGCATATTTCTCGCATTTTCCGCAGAGATGCTCTACGGTCTCCGGCTGCTGCATATCGGTGGATTTTGCACCGGTCTCATTTACAATCCGCTGTAAAATCTCCGGGTTCTCCAACATCGGACATGGTCTTAACATATTTTCGTTAAACGGCTGATTATCTCTATACGCCATAAACAATGGCTGCTTCAAACACTCTAACAGAGATTTCTCACGGATATTCGCTCCTGAGTAATGGATAAATACGCAAGGCTCCATATCTCCCTTTGGATTGATATGGCAGTAGTTTCTACCACCTGCAATACATCCGCCTACAAATTCTCCGTCGTTCTGGAAGTCCATAACGTAGATTTCTTTTCCGCCTTCGTTTGCACGAACCTCACGGATTCTGTGGTAAATATATTCACGCTGCTCCTTGGTTGGCATCAGCTCCGGTGATGCGTCCATTCCAACCGGCATCAGATGGAAATACCATGCAAAACGGCTTCCATGCTCAATCAGAAGGTCAAAGAACTCATCGGAAGTAACAGCGTCCATGTTCTTACTGGTATAGCAAACAGAGTTACCGAAAAGTAATCCATTCTCATGGAGTAAATCCATGGCATTGAGAACCTTTCCGAATACTCCCTCACCTCTTCTGAAGTCATTGGTATCTTCAAAACCTTCCAGACTGATGGATAAGGAAAGGTTTCCTACTCTCTTCATCTCATCACAGAATGCCTGATCTACCAAAGTTCCGTTGGTGTAGCAATGGAATGCCACATCATTATGTTTCTCGCAGAGTTTGATGACATCTGCTTTACGAACCAGCGGCTCTCCGCCGGTCATCATATAGAAATAAATACCCAGTTCTTTTCCCTGAGTTACAATACTGTCTAATTCTTCAAAGGTCAGATTCAGCTTGTTACCGTATTCTGCTGCCCAGCATCCGGTACAGTGAAGATTACATGCACTGGTCGGGTCCATTAAAATCAACCAAGGAATATTACACTGATGTACCTCTCTCATTTTACGGATAGTCTTTGTTCCGTAAAAAGCAGCCTGATATCCCAGATTCAACGCTGTCATTTTTGCTACGTGTGGGTCTGTCTCATCCAATACACGATTGACATATCTCATCCATTTATGATCCGGGTTCTTAATCATCTTTCTTGCACCTTCATATGCTTCCGGTACAAAATTATCACCCATAAATTTCTCTGTTAAATCCACAATCTGTAAAAGACCCTTTTCTCTGTCTTTATTTAACTTTCTCAATGCAATATCAATTGCTGCACTAAATGCTTTGCGTTCTACCTGCTCTGCTAATTTAGCCATAATTATTTCCTCCACTCTTTTGTCTCAAATTTTTCCTTTTAATGAAAAGTATAAAAACTTTCCTGTTCCGTGAACATATGCAAAACGAAAATCCTGTATTTTTCCGATATACAAAATCCTCTTATTGTATAAAATACAGACACAATTTCCTATATGTCCACTATGATATTCTATTTTCCTGATTTATGCAAGAAAATCTTCTATTTGTTTTTCAACAATTTTCATCAAACGCTTTCTGGCCTCCACGCTTGCCCATGCAATATGAGGTGTGATGACAAGCTTACTGCTGTCTTGGATTCTCTGCAGTGGATTATCTTTGCTCATAGGCTCTTCCCGCAAAACATCCAGCCCTGCCGCAGCAATCTCTCCTGTCTCCAGAGCCCGGCACAAGTCCTCCTCTACCACAATAGGACCTCTTCCCACATTGATAAAAATAGCACTTGGCTTCATCTTGGCAAAAGCTTCTGCATCCATCAGATTTAAAGTTGCGTCCGTCAAAGGAGCATGTACCGATATTATATCAGACTGTGTCAAGAGTTCCTCCCATTCCACCCGTCGGAAATCCTGCTGCTGATTTTTTCCGGTGGTAGAATAATATATGACATTGCAGCCAAATACTTTCGCAATTTCAGCCACTCTTCTTCCAATATTTCCCATACCAATAATTCCCCATGTTTTACCGTTTAATTCATAAAACACATTGGAAAAATGTGTGAACAGGCGGTCATTCATGTATTTCCCGCTTTTGACATACTGGTCATAATAGTTCATCTTTTCCATCAGATAAAAAAGCAGGGCAAAGGTATGCTGTGCCACGGTCTCGGTAGAATATCCCGCCACATTCCGCCATTCTATATTTCTGCGTTCCAGATATTCTTTGTCCAGATTATTGGTTCCGGTTGCCGTCACACACACCAGCTTCAAGTGTTCTGCCTCTCCGGTGCTGGCTTCATTTATCTGCACCTTATTTACAATCAAGACATCCGCATCCCGAGAACGCACAGCCGCCTCCTCCGGTGTGGAATAATCATATTTTACCACCTCACCAAAGCGGTCAAATCCGCTTAAATCCAAATCATCCCCGATGGTTTTTGCATCCAGAAAAACAATTTTCATTTCATCCTCCTAAATAATAAGTGACTGCCCAAAAAGCAGTCACCCCGTTTTATCTTAACTTACCTTTAACATCTTATCGAACCCGGTCATCTCCAAGACCCTCATCATGGTGTTTCCCACATGTAGTAATTCCAGACTATATCCTTTTTTCTGAAGTGCTTTCTGTCCTATCAAAAGAGTCCTTAGTCCTGCACTACTGATAAAACTCAGCTTTTCACAGTCCAGAATAATATCATTGTCAGCCTTTTCAATCTTTTCCAGCAACATCTTTTGAAGTTCCTCTGTAGTGATGGCATTCAGTCTTCCCTCGACCTTTAGTACAAGCTGGTTTTCCAGTCTTGTCTCTTCGATTTTTAACTCCATACTATTATTCCTCCCTCCGGTCAGAAAGTCTCTTCTCAAGTGTCAATACATTTTTTCCCTCGCGGTGTTCGTAACGGATATCATCCATCATCTTTTTGACCATATAAATCCCTAAACCTCCCGGTTCCCTGCCGGACAGATCTGTCTGAATTTCCGGTTCTTCGTTTTCCAATGGATTAAAGCATACTCCATCATCCCTGAATTGAATCAGAACACTCTTTTCGTCTTCCTTGTAATCAAACCGCAATTCAATCTCATCCCTTTCGGAAATATCTGCGTACTTTACAATATTGACGAAAATTTCTTCTACGGCAATCTCAATCGCCATTCTTTCCTCTTCGGAACTTGGAGTTTTCTGGAGCAGCCGATCTATACATGCCTTAACTTTTTCCAGCCTTTCCAGTTCTGCAGGTATCGTGTATCTCTTCATGTCACACTCCCCCTGTGTCTCTCATTTATAGTCCTATTATAACGTTTTTTTCCATTTTCCGCAAGTTTTTAGACCTTTTCTACCTTTTTCAGTATCAATTTCACTCCCTGAACCTCTGTTACCTCAGCCAATTCTCCCTCTTCAAAAACACTTCCGTCCTCTGCTGCCCGGGCAGACCATTCCATACCGTTATAGACAACGGTTCCCGTTCCCGCAATATTGTCCACTCGTCTGGTTACCCGCACTGTCTTTCCTTCCACTTCCTCATAATTCGTTTTTACATTCTTAGGCTTTACAAACTTCATTGCCCACGGTCTGGTAAAGTACAACAGTACAAAAGATACTACGAAGAATAGTACTACCTGAAGCCAAATAGGACCTCCTGCTCTCTCCGCAACAACTGCCGCCAGAGCACCTCCCGCAAACCAAATGGAGGTCAGACCCACAGTAATAATCTCAACTATCAGAAACAGAATGATTAATCCAATCCAAAAGATAATCGGTTCCATTTTCATATCTATCACCCTTTCCTAAATGAAATATATCCCTCTGCTTTTTATAAATTTCTGGACTTCTCAATACAAGCTTCCATGGCATCCATAACTGCTGCACGAAATCCCTTTTCTTCCAATACCTTTACTGCCTGAATGGTAGTACCTGCCGGCGAACATACCATATCCTTTAATTCTCCCGGATGCTTGCCTGTCTCCAGTACCATTTTGGCACTTCCCAATACCGCCTGTGCGGCAAACTCATAGGCTAATGCTCTCGGCATTCCTTCTGCCACAGCCTCATCTGCCATTGCTTCAATAAACATGAATACATATGCCGGAGAGCTTCCGCTGACTCCCACCACCGTATCCATAAGATTCTCAGGAACCGGATATGCCTTTCCGAAGCTTTCCAGAATCTTTCGTGCTGTCTCCTGCTCCTCCTCTGTTACCATAGAATATGTACAGAAGCCGGTGCAGCCTTCCCCTACCAACGCCGGGGTATTCGGCATACAACGAACCAGTTTCATTTCTTTTCCAAAGTGATCCATCAGCCACTCCATAGTCTTTCCCGGTGCAATGGAAATTACTAATTTATCTTCTCCTACGGCTCCTTTTATCTCTGCAATCATTCCCTCAAAAAACTGTGGTTTTACAGCCAATATCAATACATCTGCTGCCTCTGCCACTTCTATATTATCGGTTGTGGTATGGATATGGAAAGTCTCTGCCGCTCTCTTGACCGCTTCTTCAGACTTATCCGCACCTATCAAATCCTCCGGTGAATACAAATTCTTTTTCAGAATTCCTCCTATCATGGCACTTGCCATATTTCCCAATCCTATAAATCCTATTTTCATCTATACTTCCTCTGCCTTTCTTCCAGTCTTCTTATGCACATCATACTAGATTTCTGCCACAATTTCAATCTTTCTTCATCATAGCAATTCTTCCCACGTATCCAGAATATCCTTTCCGTCCAACACCGCCTCTGTCAGCGTATCGCCCTCATAGGACAGCTTCAAGGAAAAGAACGGGGCTTCGTTTTTCAACAGGCGGAAGAAAATCTTGTCCCCCAGCCAGAGATTCAGATTTTCAACTTCGGACTTCGGAACCCACTCCAACTGTCCCTCATTGCATTCTGTTATCTCGCCACTGTATTCATCTGCGGTATAAAGGCACATATACTCCGTCTGCCACGCATCGCTGCAAAAGGTAATCAGTCCCCGGAATCTCCAGCTTTTCAGCGTCAGCCCTGTCTCTTCCTTTACTTCCCGCAGCAGACATTCCTCCGGGCTTTCGTCCGCCTCAAAATGGCCGCCTACTCCAATCCATTTGTCTTTGTTAATATCCACTTCTTTCTTTATTCTATGCATCATAAGATATGCATCTTCTTTTTCTATGTAGCACAATGTTGTCATTCGTTCTCTGGTCTGTTCCTTTCCCATGATTCCACCTCTCTGACTTTTCTATTCTTTCGTATATTGTATCCAATTTTCAAAGACAATTCAATTATGGCTCATCAACCACTTTGCAGACGATTAGAAAATACCATACAAAAAGGCTGCCGAAGCAGCCCTGTTTGCTAAACCAGATTTTCGTATTCGCCCTCTCTGCAAAAAGGTGCCAGCTCCAGCCGTACAAACCATCCCTGCTCATGTCCGCATGAAGGACAGGTCTGTGGTGCACTTTTGGACTCAATGACATACCCGCATTTCAGGCAAATCCACTTTGTCTCAATTTTGGATACGAACAATTCTCCGTCCTCCAAAAGCTTTGCAAATGCTCCAAAACGGTCTCCATGCATTTTTTCTACCCCTGCTATCAGGGAAAAAGAATTTGCCGCTTTTGGAAAGCCTTCTTCTTTTGCCGTATTCGCAAAGTTCTGGTATACATCGTCATGCTCCTCATATTCGTTGTGCTGTGCCATCCGCAAAAGCTCTGCCAGATTCTTGCTGAGGTCTACCGGATAGCTTCCGTCAATTTCAATATTTTCTCCTGCCACCTCTTTTAACTGGTTATAAAACACCTCTGCGTGTTCCCTCTCCTGATCTGCCGTAAACTTGAATAACTTCTCCACCACATATACTTTCTGCTGGTGTGCCTCGTATGCTGCAAAGGTATAGCGGTTTCTTGCCTGACTCTCTCCTGCAAATGCCCGCAACAAATTCTCTTTTGTTTTACTCTGTTTAAAATCCACTGCCATAATTTTATACTTCCTTTCTTATTTTTGATGGTAGGATATGTAAAATACAAGGCTTTATACATGAAAAGTTCTCTGGAAATTTTAACACTATCTTAACTTCTTACTCCTTGATGTTTCTTCTGATAGTTGGCATAATAGACCTTAGACATTAAAATATCATTCATCGGTTTACATACTTACGGAGAATTTCTATGAAAAATTTATTTTGGCGTATTCAAAAAAATAATTATTGCATAACAGTGTTTTTCCTTGCCTTAGCCACCTTGCTGGCTTTTCTGTTTGCCCACATTATACCGGGAAATTCCCCGAATATTTCTTTGATTTATATTTTAGCCCTTATTTTGATTGCGAGGCATACAGACGGCTATAGATTTGGTATTTTTGCTGCTGTATTCTGCGTAATATCTGTCAATTATTGTTTTACTTATCCTTATTTCAAACTGAACTTCACTCTCACCGGCTACCCGATTACCTTTCTGGGTATGCTTACCATCGCAATCATTACCAGTGCCACAACCACCCGGTTAAAGCAACAGGCCTTTATCATTGCAGAGCGTGAAAAAAGTCTGATGGAAGCAGACAAGGAAAAAATGAAGGCAAATCTGCTTCGTGCCATTTCCCATGATTTGCGTACTCCCCTTACCAGTATCATCGGTGCCGCCTCCTCATATACGGAAAATTCCGAGGTTCTCTCTGAGGAGGAAAAGCAGGATTTAGTATCCCAGATTAATGACGATGCCAACTGGCTTTTAAATATGGTAGAAAACCTGTTATCTGTTACCCGGATTCAAAACGATTCCAGTAAGATTTCCACCTCATTGGAAGTGGTGGAAGAAGTGGTTTCCGAAGCGGTACAACGTCTCCGCAAACGAATCCCTTATGCTCAAATCCAAGTTTCCATACCGGAGGCTTTTCTGATGGTACCTATGGACCCGCTTTTGATTGAACAGGTCATCATCAACCTTTTGGAAAATGCCATCATTCATTCTGAGAGCACCAAACCCATTGACCTTGTTGTGACAGATGATTCCTCGCAGGTTACCTTCCATGTAATTGACTACGGAAAAGGCTTGAAACCGGAATCGATACCTTCCCTTTTCGATGGGCAGGCATATTCCGTCTCTTCCGACTCACGCCGGGGCATGGGAATCGGACTTTCCATCTGCAAGACAATTATTCAGGCTCATAATGGAACCATCACTGCATTTAACCACGATGATGGTGCAGAATTTTGTTTTTCACTTCCAAAGGAGGCAGTCACTAATGAATCATAAATTTTCTATTCTTATTATTGAGGACGAGCTACATATTTTAAATTTTATGCGAAAGGTTCTGACCGGACATGACTACAAGGTTCTATCCGCCTCTTCGGGAAAAACCGGTTTGGATTTGATTTCTTCCCAATGCCCGGATTTGATTTTATTGGATTTGGGACTCCCGGATATGGACGGTGTGGAAATCATCCAAAAAGTCCGGGAATGGTCCAGTTGCCCCATCATTGTCATTTCCGCCCGCACTTCGGAACAGGAAAAAGTTCTGGCTCTGGACTTAGGTGCAGACGATTACATCACAAAACCTTTTGGAACCTCTGAGCTTTTGGCAAGAATCCGTACCTCCCTTCGGCATAGCAATAAAATGAACACGGATTCTCCGCTGTTCATCAAACCTTATCACGCCAAAGACCTTACCATAGACTTTTCCAAGCGGCTGATTACTCTCAACGGAGAGGAAATCCATCTGACCCCTATTGAGTATAAAATTGTAGCCTGCTTGGCTAAAAATTCAGGAAAGGTGGTTACTTATTCCGCCATTATGCTGGATGTATGGGGTCCTTACAGTGACACAGACAATAAAATCCTCCGGGTAAACATGGCAAATATCCGAAGGAAACTGGAGAGCAATCCTGCGGAGCCAACCTATATCTATACGGAACTGGGTGTTGGCTATCGCATGAAAGAGGATGAGTCGGATTCCTAATCCGCTCATCCTCTTTATTCTTTTCTTAACGGAATCTGAACATCGGTTAAAATAACGTTAAGGTGCCTTTCCATTTCCCCAAAAACGGCTTTTTTTCTGATATAGTGGGCTTCAGAAAGGAGGCTATATGTTAGATATTATTATTTTTGTGGTAATGGCAATTGTCGGCGGGATTCCGTGTCTTTATCTGCTCCTTAGTATACCGGTTATCCTGATTTGGAAATTGCACCGCAAATTTAAGTACAATTTAACGATGTATGATTGATGAAACTCATTCATACCTCTATTTCTCCCAAAAAAAGGATGCCCTAGTTCCCCTAAAGCATCCTTTTTCTTATCTTTTATACTCTTCTATTTGGAATCCATTTCTTCCATGCTCTTTGATGTAATACAACTGTTCGTCTGCTGCTGCAAGAAGCTGCGTCCATTTTACGTTTACATCCTCTGTCCATGAAACTCCCATGGAAATCTGAATCACTTTTTCCTTCCCATCAGGAAGAAGAATCGGCATCTCCTTCAATCGATTCTGGAATTCTACATTCGCTTGCTCCAGATTCTCCACAGTCACAAAATTGTAGATAAACAGGAAAAACTCATCACCGGAACGTCTTCCCACAATAGTGTTCTTTTTTACGGATTGCAGAAAGATTTTGGAAAAATGACACAGATACTCATCTCCGGTTCCGTGGCCATAACTGTCATTTATCCGTTTAAACTTATCCAAATCAATCATGGCTACCGCCATGCTTTCCACCGGTTTCTCTTTTAAAATCTGCTCTATGTGACGCTCAAAGGCCTGACGGTTCCAAAGCCCTGTCAAAGTATCAATATCTCTGTCTTTTTCCAGTTTCTCATGGGCAATGGCATTTTCCCATTTGATTTTGGACTTTTCCCATGCTACGATTGCTCCTATGATAATCGCCAGCAAGGCATCCATTACATCGTATATAAATTGTCCCATAGGTTTTGAAAGATAACTGCACACAAAGAATATGATAGCCGCAATAACCGTAGCAACCATATTATAGCGAGGCAGTAAGTCAAAATTAATCTGTAAGAAAATAAAAAGGGACACACAGGTAACTGCCAGATTTCCTCTGGACTCAAAAGTTCCCAAATATATGGTAATACCATATGCACAAGCTATGAAGGTTGCCATAATAATCCACGACACCGTTCTTGCCACTGTATCCCCATTCTTCTTCAAATATAAAGATGATGCCACATAGACCAGCAGCATAATAATAACTCCCGCAAAAATAGAAAGCCCTCTCTCAAAGAAGCCTTCCTTACTTATAAAATACAGGCCGTATAAACCGCATAATATGGTTATAACTAAACTTTCTTTTTTAACAATTCTTAAGTTATCTACGGCAATTTCCCGTTGGTATTTTTTGGCTTCTTCTTCCTTCAATCCGAACCAAAGCCACTTCTCTAGTAAATTCTCTTTTCTCATCTCAATTTCCTTATGTATATACTTACTTTAAGTATACTTTTCCTCTTCTACAAAAGTCAAGTATATCAACGGCATTATTACTATTTATCCGTTTTTGCACACATCTATCCACTCCAGATAATTCGTGTATTTTTCCAACTCCGGTATGGTAAATTCTGCCGCACTATTAGAACTTCCACAAGCCGGAAATACGGTTTCAAAGCGTTTTAAGGATTCATCCAAATAGATCTCCACCCCTTCATTTACCGCAAAAGGACAGACTCCGCCTACTGCATGTCCAATCAAATCCTCTGCTTCCTCTCTGGCAAGCATTTTTGCCTTGGTTCCAAACTGTGCCTTGTATTTGGGATTGTCAATTTTCTGATCCCCTGCGGTTACAATCATGATTATCCGGTCTCCTGCCTGAAAGGTAATACTTTTTGCAATCCTCTCCGGTTCACATCCCAATGCCTGTGCCGCCAACTCCACCGTTGCACTGGATACCTCAAATTCCTGTATCTTATCCTCAATTCCCTGTTCTTTAAAATATGCTCTTACTTTTTCAATCGACATTTTTCTCTCCTCCTCATCTATTTCATAGTATATTATAAAGATTCGTTAGACTAATTACAAGAAATGTACTAAAATAGATATGGAAATTTACTATTGGAGGAAATTCTCATGCCATTAGATAATAAGACATGGTTTCAAAAGGGTGTCAAAGACGGCATCCCTATCGCTCTCGGCTATTTCGCCGTTTCATTTACACTTGGTATTACAGCAAAAAACGCAGGATTGACTGCTTTGCAGGCAATGCTTGCCAGCTTTACCCTAAATGCTTCTGCAGGAGAATTTGCAGGCTTCACTCTGATTGCCGCCGGAGCCAGCTATCTGGAAGTTGCCATTATGGAATTTGTGGCAAATGCCCGATATCTGCTGATGTCCTGTGCTCTCAGTCAGAAAATCCCTTCTGACACCCCGTTGCTACATAGATTAATCATCGGTTATGATGTGACCGATGAAATTTTCGGAATCTCCATTGCCGTTCCCGGCAAGCTGAATCCCTTTTATACCTTCGGTGCCATTGCAATTGCTGTTCCAGGCTGGTCCATCGGCACTTATTTGGGCGTTGTGATGGGAAACATTCTGCCTGCAAATATCGTAAGTGCTTTGAGTGTAGGACTTTACGGAATGTTTATTGCTATTATCATTCCACCTGCCAGAAAAAGTAAGATTATTGCCGGAATCGTAGCTGTTTCCATGGCGGCAAGCTTCGCTTTTGCAAAGCTTCCTCTGGTTTCCAATATCAGCTCCGGTGTGCGTACCATTCTTTTGACCGTTGTGATTTCTGCTCTGGCAGCATATTTTTTCCCGGTAAAGGAGGAATCATCCGATGAAACATAATCCTTATATCTATATTCTGGTTATGGCGGTGGTCACTTACCTGATTCGTGTACTACCCCTGACCTTGATTCGCAAAGAAATCAAGAGCCCTTTTATTCGCTCTTTTCTATATTATGTACCTTATGTAACACTGGCAGTTATGACTTTTCCTGCCATTCTGGATGCTACCGGAAGCCCTATCTCCGGTCTGGCTGCTCTCATTGTGGCAATGCTTATCGCATGGTTTGGCGGAAGTCTGTTTCAAGTGGCAGTCATTGCCTGTGCCGTGGTATTTGTTTTAGAACTATTTATCTGTTAATCCTTCCTTCATCGCATAAAACCTGAACCGTACACATAAATTAACTAAAAAGTACGTTCAGGTTTCTATATTTATGCACTTTCTTTTAAAATCCAAACTGGTAATTGTCGTGGAATGCCTCTGCCTGCTGGTGTTGTGTACTGCCCTTATACAACTGAACCAACAGACCCGAACAGCAGAGACCTCCCACGCAAAAAAAGATTATATTAAATGGGTAGATTTTAATGTTTCTTATGAAGCACTTCTAACCGCTTATGATTTAGATGTAGAAAGCCATGGCAGCAAGCATCCTGTCAACTGGATTGAGCTACTGGCATATGCGGCCGCCAACAACGGAGGCACTTTTTCCGATAGCTGTCCTCAGAAAATTACAGAAGCCGCTGAAAAAATCACCTCCGGTAAGACTACTATGAAGAAGCTGACGAAAAATCTGGCCTCCTATGACTATTATTTAGAGGCCTATTCTGCTGTTCTGGACGGCTATGTAGGGGAATATAAAATAGAGACTGCTGCCGGCAGCGGCAAATATGAAACCCACTATGGATTAAAAGCTTTTTCTCCTATTGCAAAGGGATTCCCTTATGCAGATTACGACGATTTCGGTGTTTCCAGAACCTACGGCTACAACCGCCCTCACCTTGGACACGATATGATGGGACAAATCGGCACCCCTATTATCGCCGTAGAATCCGGCTATGTAGAAGCCATCGGCTGGAACCAATACGGTGGTTGGCGTATCGGCATTCGCAGCTTCGACAAAAAACGTTATTACTATTACGCCCATCTGCGTCAAAACTTTCCTTATCAGAAAAATTTAAAAGAAGGCAGCGTGGTAACTGCCGGAGATGTCATCGGTTACATGGGACACACGGGATACAGCACCACAGAAAATACCAACAACATTGATGAGGTACATCTTCATTTCGGTATCCAGCTTATTTTTGATGAATGCCAAAAAGACGGAAATTCCGAAATCTGGATTAATCCTTATAACTTGGTACGATTTTTACGCAGTAATCAGTCCGAAGCTGTAAAAAAAGAAAATTCCAAAGAATGGACTCGGGTTATCCAAATGAAAGACCCTGCGGTGGAAGAATATAAAAAGGCAAAAAAGGGGCTGTCGCAATAAGAATTAATTTTAATTGCATATAATTTTTATTATTAGAAGTTGCATTGTGTTACAGCTCAGGTAAAAACAAATTTTTTTAATCTTCTCGTGAAATTCGGAATTTTTTACGAACCTGCGGCTGAAAGATGCTATGATTCCTGTCTTTTCAACGCCTGTACAGTCTGCAGGAATGTCCGTCAAAGGAAAGACATATTGCGGGGACTTTTGTGTGGCATTTACATAGACGTCCGAGCAAAACATAACCGCCGTATCAGACTGTTTGAGAAACATTCTATCCGATTCTTAATAATAGAATGTTCCGAGTTTCTGATACGGCGGTTTTATCATGTCTGTGAGGACGTCTATTTCATGCCACTAGAAAGTTCACGCCATGTCTCCTTTGACGGACATTACCGCAGACAGTTCAGTCGGTGAAAGAGACAGGAAACATGTTTTCAGCCGCAGGTTCTAAAATTCTTGAATTTCCCTCGAAAAGATTTTAAATTTGTTTTTACCTGAGTTGTGATACAATATAATTTCAGATAATAAAAATTATATGCCATTAAATTTCCTTATTGCGACAGCCCCTTTTTATTCATTCATCACGTAGGTTACAGAAAGATGTCCGGCAGCTTCTTCCCTCACTTTCTCATCCTCTATACACCTCATTAATATTCCTGTCTTGGCTCTTTTATAGTACTGACATGCCTGATATTCTTCACCGTCATCTCCCCAAAACTGAAAACTGATGTGATAATCTCCCTTGGATTCCTGCTCATGTAATATGGTCACATCAGGATTATTTTTTACCTCTCTGACAGATTCATATACCTTCTCACCTACGAAACACCCTTCAATTACCGGATTATCTTCCGTTCCTATGAAAAAATGACCGTCTTCCTCCCAGATAGTGTATCCATCAGACGTATCCACTTTTAACTGAATCTCATCTCCATTCTGGGTTTTGTAAGTGTACGTTTTGTTTGTCTCCATGGTACAGGCAGATGCTATAACTGCAAAAACGGCTGCCACCATCAGACAGATTCCCTTTCTTTTTTTCATGACCCTTTCCTCCTATTTTTCATAACAATATTTTTTATTCCTCTGTATCCACGCTAAAAGAAATTCTCTCAAATGCGGATTCCGCAGCCTCCTGTCCTTCCAGACCTCCCATTAGGATACCTGTATGGGAACCTTCTATCCAGAGCACATAATCATACTCGGTTCCCCCACTTCCCTCACATTTATAAAAGAAATATCGATTTTCGTCTTTCTTGTCCTCTTTGAGAACCTCTACACTTGCATTAGACTTAATGCTCTGATACTGGTCATAGGTTTCTTCTGTAATGAAACATCCTTCCAATACAGTTTCCTCTCCATTTACAACCATAAATCGACCATTTTCCTGCTCTAAATCATAATCTTCGGAAGTATCTAATTCTACCTTTATGCTATCTCCTGTTTCTACCCTGAAGGTATAGGACTTGCTGGTTTTACCGGAACACGCTGACAATATGACAGCTAACAGCAGCGGTATTGCCAGAAATTTCATCTTTTTCTGTATTTTCATAATTTCCTCCTGTTTTCTATAATGAGCTCTTTTTTCCACTCACGTTCTCATTTTATACTAAATCTCTTGGTCTGTAAAACAAATTTTTCCATTCTAGGCTTATATTTATTCTCCTTTTACACATACTATTATCCGAAGAAAGGAGCGACTATGGAACAGGAAAAACAAAATTCGAAAAATTGTCATCGGACTTCTGTAAAAGCAGAAGCAGCCAAAAACGGAAAACCTCCAAAAGAAGGTTCCGTTGAGCCTTTGCCAGAGTCTTCAAGACCTCGGCAGGATGGACCGGGAGGAAATTAATTTCCTCCCCATTTTCTTAATATTTCCTTTTCGCTTTTTTAAGGATTCTTTAGAGTTTCTTTTTATTTCCTACATGGTTTGGTCACATTTTTCCAATATACTGTTTTTAACATCAAAAGAGGGCAGTGATTGTATATAATTTTTATGTATGGTTGCTGTACTTCGTCAAAACATAATTAACATTTACATAAATTTTCTACCTCAAAAAAGCGGAAGTCCATCAGACTTCCGCTTTTTTTGGATATAGAGCTGTTATCTTCTCTTAGCTTCCTAAAATTAGGGGAATGGTTCATCTCTTTTAGAGCATTCCCTCTTTGATTACATCATGATCACGCAATACCTTTTCCACTACCGTTCCTTTTACAACCCGCAGTAACGGTTTCTTCAACACATTCAGCGGTCCCGGCAGTTCGATTTCAAGTGGGGATTTACCATCCATAAGCTTCACGGAGCTGTCTAATAATTCACGAATATCATAAACGCTGCCCCATACCTCCGGTACGCCTCTGTCTACACCAAGCAGTCCATACACAGCTTCCATTGCGGTTCTTACGGAATACTCTGTGGTAAATACCGTATCTCTCGGCGTTTGTGCAAACTGTCCTAAAAATGCAAAATTCACACAGCCATCCGGGATGACATCTGGACGATCTCCCTTGGTTCTCGGCATGAAAAATGCTGTAACGTAAGGCATCATCGTCGGAACACATACCGCACTCTTCTCTGACAGCTCCTCAATCTGATCCACCGGTACACCGATATGATATAACCACTCTTGTGTAATTTCTTTACCGGTACATTCCTTCATTGGTTTTTTCACATAGTCGCCAGGAACATCGGTAAATAATCCATATACCCAGACACATACTTTATCTTTTTCCTGTGATTTAAACTGACCCTGTCTGTTAATGGTCCAGCTTAACAGCCAGCTGGAATCCTGACAGCTTACAATACCACCGGTTACTACCTTGCCGCTTCTCGGATCACGTTTACAGATATTGGTGATGTATGGGATAATCTCGTCATCCAAGGTGGTAATCGTTGCAGATTCCCAGTTTGTCTTTGCCACATCAGAACAGAATTTTTCCGGATGTCCAAATGAAGGATCCTGTTTTGCAATGTTTTTCCAAAGGCTCCAGCAACCGCTTGTTCTCACCTCGGCATCACCGTTTGGTGCATGATCCTGGTCACCGTAAATCGTACCCTCTGTACAGCTTCCGTTGGTTACAAATACAAGGTCATCTTCCGTGAGCACGATTCCGTTTTCTACGCCTTTTACCTTACATTCAATCGCCTTTGCTACCTTTCGGTTATTCTCAAATTCAAAGATTACATTTGTTACTTCTGTATTAAACTGGAAGTCAACTCCCGCATCTTCCAGATATTTCTGCATCGGAAGAATTAATGACTCATACTGATTGTATTTGGTAAATTTCAGTGCACTGAAATCAGGAAGACCTGCAATATGATGGATAAATCTCTGGAAGTAAAGCTTCATCTCCAAAGCACTGTGCCAGTTTTCAAAGGCAAACATAGTTCTCCAATATAACCAGAAAGTAGAATCAAATACTTCTTCATCGAATACATCTTCGATTGTCTTATCATACAAATCTTCATCCTTGGTCATGAACAGCTTCATAATTTCCATGCAGCCCTTTTGACTGAGGTTGAATTTACCGTCGGTATGTGCATCCTTTCCACGGTCTACGGTTGCACGACACAAAGAGTAGTTTGGATCTTCTTTATTCAGCCAGTAGTATTCATCCAATACAGAGGCACCCGGTGTTTCCAAAGACGGAATGCTTCGGAATAAATCCCACAGACATTCAAAATGGTTTTCCATCTCACGTCCTCCACGCATTACATAGCCTCTGGTTGGATCCAAAATACCATCACATGCACCACCAGCAATATCCATTGCCTCTAAAATATGAATATGTGACCCCGGCATCTGTGCGTCACGTACTAAAAAGCATGCCGTTGCCAATGCTGCCAATCCACTTCCTACAATGTAAGCATTTTTATCGTCCACGCCTTCCGGTTTCTTTGGTCTTGCAAAGGCTTCATAATTTCCATTTGTGTAGTAGATTCCTTTACTGTTTTTCTGATCTTTTCCTCTCTCTGTGTTGCGGTACTCCTGATTTTGGGCAGATGCTTTTTTATCTGTCTTATTTTCAGATTTCTTACCTGACTGGTGTTTTTTTAATGCAATTGCCGTTGCACCTACTCCTGATGCAATCGCCGCTGCACCGATTCCAATATTTCTTTTGTTTGCCATTTGAATTGCCCCTTTCTTTTATTGTTGTACAGTTGTTTTTATTATTTACATTTTATGCTCATAATTTTTATAATCCTATTTACAAAAAAAGCGAAATGATAAAAAAATTATCATTTCGCCCTATTTGATAAATTATAATATTATTTCATTATGATGTCATTTTCTCAACTATTACCAATTTTTCTTTTCCTTACTGCTGTCCCGGTTACTCTTACGTTCCTCTACCATTTTTACAAACCACTCCACCATAGCCGGATCATAATGGGAGAAAAAGGAACTCTCTTTTTTGTCTAATACAGCGATTTGTGCCATATCCTCTGTGGTAAGTTCAAAATCAAAGACATCAAAATTTTCCACCATCCGCTCGTAACGTGTGGATTTTGGAATTACAACCACTCCCCTCTGAATATGCCAGCGAAGCATTACCTGAGCTGTTGTCTTGCCGTATTTTGCACCGATTTCTTTCAGCGTGGCATCCTCAAACAATCCTCCTCTTCATTGAAATAAGATTGTGCCGTATCAATAGAGCGATATCCTGCTTTTAGAGCATCCAATACACATCGTTCACATTCTTCTTTGGTAACCTGATAAACACCGTATCCCAAAATCGGCATTTCTACTCCGTTTGATAATGTTATATATTCCATTTATGTTTCCTCCTGTTCTATCCACCTTTCAATATCTCTTTCTGACCGCTCCACGCTGCCTCCGTGAATTGCCAGTCCCTTTTCAATCTTCGCATCGGGACACAGCCTTTGAATATCCTTTATGCTGTTTCCCAATCCGCTGCCCTCATGGGTACAGAAAGGTCTGATTCTTTTACCGCTAAAATCAAAATGCTCCAAAAATGTAAATACCGCCATAGGCATTGTTCCCCAATAGTTGGGAAAGCCCAGATAAATGGTATCGTAATCCTCAAGGGTTTCCGGATAATTTTTAAGCTCGGGACGGGCATCTCGTTTCTGGTCTGCCTGTGCCTGTGCAATGCACTCGTTATAATCTTTTGAGTACGGCTGCATTTGTTCTATTTTGAAGATCTTGGCATCTGTTAATTTTTCGATAATACCTGCCGCTACTTCTGTATTTCCGACCTCCAATTTTTTTATCATGCCATTTACATAGTTTTCGTCTGCTCTTGAGTAGAATACCACCAGTTTCTTGCACATTTTAATCCCTCCTCATTTTTATTTATGTCCATGATAGCATGGCTTCTCTTGACACAGAATCTCCAATAAGTTATTGTAGTATAAACTTTAAGTTAACACTTTCACTTTGGGGGGTCCTTCATGTATAACCATATACTTGATACATTTATAGCGGTTGCTGATTGCGGCAGCCTTACAAAAGCGGCAGAACACTTGTATATTTCACCCACAGCGGTTATGAAGCAGATGAATGCTTTGGAAAGTCATCTGGATTTAAAGTTAATAGAACGCACACCTTCCGGTATACAGTTAACAGCCGCCGGAGCGGTTATCTATCAGGATGCAAAGTTTTTGATAGACTACTCAAAAAAATCTATTGCAAATGCAAAAGCCACTTTATATACATACGACACTACTTTTTGCGTTGGCACATCTCTTTTGAACCCCGCCAAACCCTTTATGGATTTGTGGTATTGCGTAAATAAAGATTTTCCCCAATACAAGTTGCACCTTGTTCCTTTTGAGGATAATCACGAGGGAATTCTTTCTGAAATTGGTCAGTTGGGAGAAAAATTTGACTTTCTGATTGGAGTATGCGATTCCAAGGCATGGCTGAATCTCTGCAATATGCTGCCCCTTGGAAGATACAAAAAAATGATAGCCGTACCCCGAGAGCATCGGCTTGCAAAGAAAACTTGTATTGATATTGAAGATTTGTACGGAGAAACCCTAATGATGGTAGAACGGGGAGATTCCGGTGTCAATGATTTTTTACGCAATGACTTGGAAAAACATCATCCCAAAATCCACATCGAGGATACCCCTCATTTTTATGACTTGTCCGTATTTAACCGCTGTGCGGAAACCGGAAATGTTCTGCTCACCATTGAATGCTGGCAAGAGGTTCACCCGGGACTTGTTTCCATTCCGGTGAATTGGGATTACAGTATTCCATACGGTTTATTATATAGTTTGGATGCACCGGAAGATGTTCTTAGATTTGTTAAGACGGTAGAAACTTTTTTAAAAAATGGTTCTTTTTGATAATATCATATACTTTCTATAAAAAAATGTGATAGCTTTTTCACAAAGCCCTCTTCATTACAAATCCTGTTGTTCAAAATTTTTTATGGAAATCCGGCATACCCCTATGGTCATAACCACATACAACACAATTCCTATGCCCAATGCCACCAGTTTATATCCCAGATATTTCGGGTCGGGAGTATCCAAATAATCCCGCATGAACGGTATGACATGAGTACCTACGGCATCTATCGTTACCAAAACGAAAAATACAACCGTTGCTTTTACAAAGCTGATTCCCACTTTATCCACATTTTTGTAATAGCTATAAAAGAACATCAGATTAAATATTCCAAAAAGCAGAAATCCTTCCGCAAATAAGACGATATTAGCATCCATTCCAGCCTCATTTCCCATTGCGTTCAAGTGTTGACGCAGCAAAGAAAAGGGAACCAGAAGAAGCATTTGCAACAGTTCTAAAATTACCACAAAACAGATTCTTGCTTTTACAATCTCTTTCTTTGCCACCGGCAGCGTCATGGTATAAACTACATCGTGATTTTCCCTGCCCATCATGCAGGTAAAGAAAATCGCCAACGTCATGTAAAAAAACATTACCGCATAAGGATAATTGGGAATCAAAACCATCAACGAAAGTGCCAGCATCAATGGTGTAATAGGGTGCATGGATAATAAAAATTCTTTTTTTAGTAACCTACTCATACTTTTCCCTCACTTTCCAGATGAACCATAATTCCATCCAAATCTGCCTCTGAAATATTTCCCGGAAAATTCGCTGCCTCTTTTGACCGGATTAAGGATGTCCATCCGCTTTTGTTTCGGCGTTTTCCAATCAATTTATCCATCTGCTCCGGTGTAAGCTCATTTTCCCCGTATTCCACCAGCCTGTATGTATTTACAAACTCCGAAAGAGCTGACCGCTCCACAATCTGTCCGTTTCTGATATAAATGATATTGTCTGCACATTTATCTAAATCAGAAGTAATATGGGTGGAAAATAATATCGTTTTCCCTCTGTCACATAAGCTCATAAAAATCTCCAGCAAATTTTCTCTGGATACCGGATCTAAACCACTGGTAGGTTCATCTAATATCAAAAGCTCTGCATTATGGGATAACGCCAAAGCAAGTGCATATTTTATTTTCATTCCCATGGATAATTGGCGAAAGGTCTTATTTTCATCCAGTTCAAATTCTCTCATATAATTCTGATAAGCCTCTTCATCCCACTCTCTATAAAAGGATTTCGTAACATTGGTAACTGCTTTTAGCTTTTTGTTGGGATAGTAACTCATACCACTGGAAACAAAACCGATTTTCTGCTTGATTTCCATCTCCCCAACGGAAACATCCTCACCCCAAAATAAAATTTCTCCATTATCGGGATGGACAAAATGAAGCAGGGAATTCAAAGTTGTGGATTTTCCCGCTCCGTTGCGACCGATAAATCCTGTAATCTTCCCCTTTTCCAATGAAAAATTCACATCCTTCAAGGTAAAAGAGGGATAATGTTTACACAAGTGTTTTACTTCCAAAACATTTGTCATTTCTTTTCCTCCTCACTTTCCTGGATTTTTTTCATTCCTTCAAGAAAAAAATCCGTACTCATCAATGCCAGTCCCCGTTCTTCATCGCCAAGCACAATCAGGTCATCCCCCGGATTAATATTGAAAATTCTCCTTGCTTTCACCGGAATCACAATCTGTCCCTTTTCCCCTACGGTCACCGATCCGAATATATGCTTTCCCTTTGGAGGCACCTCTTTCATCCCTTCTTCACTCTCCTGAAAATTTACAAGACTGTCTAAGGTTACATCAAACAATTCTGCCAGAGCATTACTGTGAATTACATCAGGAACACTCTCGCCATTTTCCCATTTTGCAATGGTCTGTCTGGTAACACCGATTTTTTCTGCCACTTCTTCCTGCGAAAACTTATGCTTTTTTCGTAATTTCACAATATTCTCACTAATCATACTTTTCTTACCTCCTAAGTCCATTCTATCATTGAATTTTCCCCTATTCTACCAATTATATTTAACAAAAAATAGCCGTTTTGTTAAAATTTGTTGCATTTAAAATTAATATATGCGGAAGTATACGGAAAAGGGAATGTTTCAATTATCGAAACATCCCCTCTCCTAATTACTATTTTCTTATTAAAATTTTTATTTTCTTACTACAGAGATTCTCTCCTGAATATGATTACCATTTGTAATCTCATCAACCATCGCAATTGCATAATCGGCATAACTGATGATACTTTCCCCTTTATCATTCAGTGTAAGCTCCTCACCTGCAAGAATATACTTTTCGGTACGTTCACCCTCTGCCTGAAAATCTGCTGCAGGACTTATATATGTCCATTTTACATCATTTCTTTCTCGCAAATTTTTAAGTGCCATACCGTGAGCTGCTGCAAGCGGTTTGAAAGCCATTGACGCTTTGCTTCAACCCCCGGATGTGGTTTTCTGCTACGGATAATACAACACAAATGCTCCTGTTCCAGATTTTCTGTTGTCAAATTTATAAAATTCATCTCTATATTTTTCCTGCCTCAAAGTTACCATTCTCTTTTTCTTTTCCTATCTGCTCTTTTTTCTTCTTTCTTTTCTAGTACAACATCTTCCACATTCGGTTCTTTTACATGGACAGTCTATACGATTCATTGTCTCTCTCACCTTCAATTACAATTTGTCATTGTAATTCATATTGTATCAATTATTTTTTTACATGTAAATGAAGTCGTTCATCAATATTTTTTATCATAAAAAATAGAAGCATCTAAATTTAGATACTTCCACTCTTCTACTGAGGCATCGGGGATTCGAACCCCGGACAACTTGATTAAAAGTCAAGTGCTCTGCCAACTGAGCTAATACCCCATGTATTATATTTTACCAAATGCCCAGTTCCGGAATCGAACCAGAGACACGAGGATTTTCAGTCCTCTGCTCTACCAACTGAGCTAACTGGGCAACTGAGTTGCGGGGATAGGATTTGAACCTATGACCTTCGGGTTATGAGCCCGACGAGCTTCCAGACTGCTCCACCCCGCGATAATATTTAAATGGATGGAGGTGGATTCGAACCACCGAAGCAATATGCAGCAGATTTACAGTCTGTCCCCTTTGGCCACTCGGGAATCCATCCATATAAAATGAAAATATGAAATTTTCAAAAGCCGATGATCGGACTCGAACCGATAACCTGCTGATTACAAATCAGCTGCTCTGCCAATTGAGCCACATCGGCCTATATACTCAGCTGATTTGTAATCAGCCGCTCTGCCTACGCTTGACTCGTTTCACTCCTCAATCGTCATGAATTGAGCCACATCGGCGTACAACACTTTTTTGTGCCTTGACCTTAAAAATGGGACCTACAGGGCTCGAACCTGTGACCCTCTGCTTGTAAGGCAGATGCTCTCCCAGCTGAGCTAAGATCCCACAAACGACCCCAGGGGGACTCGAACCCCCGACCTCCGCCGTGACAGGGCGGCGCTCTAACCAACTGAGCCATGAGGCCTTATAAAAGGTATATACCTTCAAAACTTCATACAGATTTCCGATTCCATTTAGGATTTCATAAGGAAGTTCCGTTCACTAACCTCGAGCTTCGTCTTTTGACTCGCTCTCGCTAAGTTCCTCGGAACGACCTTCGAACTAAGCTCAATCTTCGCTTCGCTCGATTTCCCTAAGTTCTCTAGGTCAAGCCCTCGACCGATTAGTAACAGTCAGCTCCATACAT